>OKSF01000001.1_pt1 | contig 258209 bp, 271 predicted proteins | sample 1606061 | NCBI WGS metagenome assembly OKSF01 (sample SAMEA3541567, study PRJEB24748) | human gut metagenome | biome: human gut; feature: human-associated habitat; material: faeces | place: China | collected 2012
AGTGTGCGTAAATGAAGTTTTGAGGAACAATAGTACCCCAGTGACCAATTGGCTTTGGCTTAACGTCTTCAGCCTTTAATGGTTGGCGTAATAATGGATCACCCATTAAGAACAATGTACCAACTGAAAGGTAGTTAGCTGCACGCCAGTAAGCATCAACACTTTCCAAATACTTCTTGGAATCGTAATCTACTGCCATTCTAATAAACACTCCTTCTATATAAATCAATACGTCCTGTGCTCTATAACAACATAACGTAAATCATTAAATTTACAATGTTAATGATAAACTGTTTTTTCAAAAAGTCAACCTTTTTACAAATTGATACGGTCCAATTATAAAAAATTAATCTTTTTAAGGTGTTCTTTAACATTTTCCTATTTATCTTAATCCGCAGAAATGCTAATTTACCTTTGTTTAACCCCGTTCAATACCAACAGTGTACAATTAAAATTTCTTTTGAAAAAAATAAATTTTACATCTATTTTAATGCTTTAAAGTCTGCTATCATATTCACTAGTTTTCTTGGTCTAAGCTAACAAAAGTACTATATTTCATGTATTTATAGTGAATTCGCATATTAGAAACTTCAAACGGCGTCCCATCATCCAAAAAGAAAATCCCTTCAATAGTTCCAACCGGCTCTGTTTCACTTAACTTCAATAAGTCTTGATCTTCATTCGTTGACGGCGAAACACCAATCGTCATAAATGACTTCGTAACCCGTTTTCCCATCATATCTTCTAAATAATTAAAAATTGACCCATTAACAACTTCAGGAGAAAGAGTGGGCGTAATTCTAATTGGAATAAAACCTGTTTCAATCATAAACGGCTGGTCATCAATTAACCGCAGCCGTTTAATCTGATAAACAAAGTCGTTATCATTAAGAAACAGTTCTTCTTGAACATCTTTACTTGCAGGAACAACTTGATAATCAAGTAATTTTATTCCTTGCTTTTTACCATCTACTTGGAAACTGTCCGTTACACCCAAATTACTACCTTCATAGTGGAATAATGACTGGTTTTTTAGGTATAGCGGATTAATAAATGTACCGGATCCGCGTTTTTTAAAAATAATTCCTTGCTGAGCGAGTACTCCCAATGCCCGTTTTATGGAACTGCGGCTTACCTGATAGATTTCACTTAAGCTTCGTTCATCAGGTAAACGCATCCCTTGATATTTATTGTCTAGTATTTTTTGTTTTATATCACGCATCACTGAGCGATATACTAAGTCTGCCATCTAATTAACTCCTCGGATTTAATTAATTCGCAATTTAAGCTACACTTTTAGTATAGCAGACCTATTTTAAATTGGGATCCTTTTGTAAAATATTGGTGCGTCCCAGATAAACTTAGGAGGAAATTTTTATGAGTAAAAAGAATAAAAAAAGCAAAATGAAAAAAACACAGGTAGAACAAATCCTTGATAAAAATAACATTGCTTACGAGCAAGCTGAATTTCCAACTCATCAAGACGGCGATGTACGTTCAATGAGTGTTGATCATACCGGGGTTGACGAACACATTATTTATAAGACCCTAGTATTAACCGGTAACGTAACCGGACCGCTAGTTGGCGTCATCCCAGTCGATACACACTTAGATGAGAAAAAGCTTGCTAAGGTTTCGGGCAATAAAAAGGTTAATATGGTGCCGCTAAAAAATCTTCTCAAAACTACCGGATATGTGCATGGTGCTAACACCCCTGTAGGAATTTACGAGAAGTTTGAATACCCCATTTTTATTGATAACGAGGCCAGAGAACAAGGCGATATTTTCGTTTCGTCAGGTAAAGTGGGCCGTTCTGTTAAATTAAATGCCGAAGATCTTGCCACCCTAGTTCATGCTACTTTCGCTGATTTAGAACAAAAGTAGTTTCTTGACGATTGACCCGGTTAATGTTGAAGATTAAACTGATTATTGTAGTTTGTTTGATAGAAAGGTCCTGAAAAGATGAAAAAGAATTTATCTGCTTGTACCACTGTCCTTGTGGGTCGCAACGCAACGATCGATGGTTCGACAATGGCAGCGCGGAATGATGATACATTTGGTCCGCTTACGCCCCAACGCTTCGTTACTTATCCCGCATATCATAATCACCCTAACCAAGTAAAGGCATACTTAAATAAATGTGTAATTGATCGCCCTGCTGATGGTTATCGTTACCAAGGTACTCCTAATGTTGATTATCGAACTGAGGGGGTATTCGACGAGAGCGGCTTTAACGAAAAAAACGTTGGAATGAGTGCAACCGAAAGTGTTTATGCAAATGAACGCGTCCTTGCCTGCGATCCGCTTAATACCGAAACCGGAATCAATGAAGATCTTGTGGTTGCTGCCACCCTTCCCTTTATCGATAGCGCTCGTGATGGGGTTGCATACCTTGGTAAACTAGTCGCCAAATACGGTTCTGCTGAAGGAAACGGTATTATATTCAGCGACAAAAAAGATGTATGGTATATGGAAATCGTCACTGGTCACCACTGGGTTGCTCAACGGATCCCCGATGACTCTTATGCCGTAACTGGAAATCGAGTAGCAATCCAGCAAGTTGACTTCAATGACCCTGATAACTTTATGTGGTCTAATGGCATCCAAGAATTCGTTGAGAAAAACCACCTCAACCCTGATAAATATGGTTGGGACTTCCGCCATATCTTTGGGACTGCTGACGTATTCGACCAGCATTACAACACACCACGTCAATGGTATGGTCATAAGGTATTAAACCCCAGCGTAGAATTCGACCCCTTGGATTTTGATATTCCATTTATCATGCAAACCAATCACCGTGTTACCCTCGAAGACGTGCAAAAAATCCTCAGCAGTCACTACCAAGGAACTCCTTACGATCCCCTCGGTCATGAAGGAACTGAACAGCAAAAACAGCTTTTCCGGCCAATTTCCCTAAATCGAACACAGAATTCCCATATTCTGCAGGTTCGGAATGATTTGCCAGAAGTTGCTTCGACCATTATGTGGATGAGCTTTGGCGTACCAACATTTACTCCTTATATTCCATTTTTCGGAAACGCCGAAGATATTGACGTCAGCTACCGTGAAACACCAGAAAAACTCAACATGGATCTTAAGAGTGCTTACTGGATGTACCGTACCCTTTCAATGCTTGTTGAATCACACCACGCTGAGTTCTCTAAGGAAGACTTAGATTACCTCAAAGATTCACGCGAATATTTGTACCACTGGGTTAATGAAATTGCTCCACAAGTTAAGGGGATGGCACCTAGTGAAGTTAGCGACTTTTTGAGTTCCAAGACTCATGAGATGGTTGCTGAAATGGCTAAGCGAACTAAGAACCTAATGGCTGAATTGGTTATGCACGGGTTAGAGCTCTCTAAACTTACCTTTAAAATCGACAAGAACCTATAACTAAATTTTTATAATTTGATTGAACCGCAATGATCGTCTAATTCATTGCGGTTTTTAAAAATCACTATATGTTGTATATCGTGCTGAATTAGATTACCATATATTGTGTTATCTAATTTAAAGGGAGCACTAATTACCATGCAAAAAATCACACTTAAAGAATCATTTATTGATCAAGCTACTAAAAAAATCACACCACATTGGGGCCCGCTCGGCTGGGTTACATATAAACGGACATACGCTCGGTGGCAAGCAGATAAGAATCGCACCGAGGAATGGAAAGAAACTGTTAAACGTGTTATTGAAGGGAACATTAACCTTGATCCCCGCCTTAACGATAACCCATCACAAGCTGTTATTGATGAGTTAACAGCTGAAGCAGAACAGTTATTCAAATTAATCTACGGTCTCGGCGCAACACCATCCGGCCGAAATTTATGGATTTCAGGTACTGATTACCAGAAACGGACCGGTGACTCACTAAACAATTGCTGGTTCATTGCTATTCGTCCCCAAAAATATGGCGATAGTCACATTCAGCCAAGCTACTTAAACAATGAGCAAGTAGCGGTATCAATGCCCTTTGCGTTTCTCTTTGACGAATTAATGAAGGGTGGCGGTGTTGGCTTTTCCGTAACAGACGATAACATTAATCAAATCCCAAGCGTAGATCACAAAATTAGCCTATCCATCGTAATTGATAAAAGCAGTGCTTCTTATGATGAATCAATTAGTGCTGGCGCTTACGATCGAAATGATATCAAAAAGCCGCTCCAGGAAAATGAAATTTACTATCAGCTTCCTGATACCCGTGAAGGTTGGGTACTTGCTGTTGCTCAATTAATTGACCTTCACTTTAAAAATACCAACCAAAATAATGTAAATAAGCTTATTTTGGATATGACAAATATCCGTCCGCGTGGTGCTAAAATCCACGGCTTTGGCGGTACTGCTTCTGGCCCTACACCCCTAATTGAAATGCTTCAAGATGTTAACGAGGTGCTTAACGCCAAGGATGGTACTAACCTAAGCGCCGTTGACTGTACCGATATCTGTAATCTAATCGGCAAAGCTGTCATCGCTGGTAACGTTCGTCGTTCAGCTGAACTAGCTCTTGGTTCAGGAAATAACCACCAATTTATTACAATGAAGCAAGACCAAGAAAAACTCCAGCATCACCGGTGGGCATCAAATAACAGTATTAGTATTGATAAGGATTTTGACCACTTCCAAGAGGTCGCTGATTCTATTCAAGAAAATGGTGAACCGGGAATCGTCAATACTAGCCTATCCAAGAATTATGGCCGAATAGCTGATGGCTACCAGGAAAATATCGATGGCGACGTTGAAGGAACTAACCCGTGTGGTGAAATTTCCCTTGCTAACGGTGAGCCTTGTAACCTGTTTGAAGTCTTCCCACTCGTTGCTGAAAAACAAGGTTGGGATCTTAAGGATGCTTTTCGACTTGGTGTTCGGTTTGCAAAGCGAGTTACATTTAGTCACTATGATTGGGAAGTTTCCCGTAAAATGATCCAGAAAAACCGACGCATTGGGATTTCAATGTCAGGGATACAAGATTGGATTTTAAACGACTTTGGCAACCGAGTAGTAACCGGCTTTGTAAAAAATAATGATGGAGTAATGGAACCTGTCTACGACCAACGAGTAATTGACAAGTTCAACACCCTATATCAAGCAGTAATTAACGCCGATAAGGAATACTCCGCTGAATTGAATTGTAATCTGTCAATCAAACATACTACTGTTAAGCCCTCTGGAACAGTAGCAAAATTAGCTGGTGTTTCTGAAGGAATGCACTTCCACTATGCTGGCTACCTTATTCAACGGATTCGTTTTCAGGATACTGATCCGCTGCTTGATGCATTAAAAGAATGCGGCTATCGGATGGAACCTGATATTTATACTGACCATACTATCTGTGTTGAATTCCCAGTTAAGGCAACTAATGCTGAAAACAAAAACTTTGCTTCTGCTGGAAATGTATCAATTGCAGAACAATTCGCTACTCAGGCGTTCTTACAGAAATACTGGTCTGATAATGCCGTTAGCTGTACTATTACCTTCCAAAATAAAGAAGCTACCCAAATTCCGGTACTATTAAAGCAGTACCTTAACGGAATCAAATCTACTTCACTCTTACCTTATTATGGCGGTTCACTAAAACAAGCGCCTAAAGAACCAATCACTAAGGAATTTTTCGTTAAACGACAAGCCGAAATTACTGGTAATGTAATTGATGTATTTAACGCGCAACAACAGGATAAAGCACTTGACCTTGTTGATCAGTCCGACTGTGCTGGTGGTGCATGTCCAATTCGTTAATAATTTTTATCTGAAAAAGCGACTAGAATCAGTCTCCTGATCTAGTCGCTTTTACTAGTCTTAACTTAATTTCCTGCAAATTGGCTGTTATAAAGTGCCGCATAGAATCCTTTTTTATTCATTAACGACTCATGATTACCAGTTTCGATAATTTTTCCATGATTAACAACTACAATTTGATCAGCTTTGCGAATTGTTGATAAGCGGTGTGCAACAACAAAACTAGTTCGTTCCTGTTGCAATGCATTCATTGCTTCTTGAATTAATACCTCTGTCCGTGTATCAACAGAACTCGTAGCTTCATCTAATATCAAGATTTCTGGATCAGCTAGAAATGCCCGGGCAATCGTTAGTAGTTGACGCTGCCCTTGCGAAATATTAGATGCCGATTCATCCAGCACTGTTTGATAACCATCAGGCAATTCACGAATAAACGCGTCAGCCCGTGCCATTTTTGCCGCATGATAAACTTCCTCATCTGATGCATTTTCGTTCCCATACTTAATATTTTCAAAAATTGTCCCCGTAAAGAGCCACGTATCCTGAAGAACAATTGCGATATGTTTCCGCAAATCATCGCGGGTCATAGAGCTAGTATCTTGTCCATCAAGATAAATGTGCCCGCCTTGAGGATCGTAAAAGCGCTCTAAAAGGTTAATGATGGTTGTCTTTCCGGCACCGGTTGGACCAACAATCGCAACCATCTTATCCCGTGGCGCCTTAAGGTTAAAGTCTTGAATAAGCGGTTCATCGGTATAGCTAAATTGAATATCCTTAAATTCAACCTTTGGCAAGTTTGTGCCTGCCAATACCGGCGTCTCTTTAATCTTATCGTCCATTTCCGGCTCATCAAGCACTTCAAAAATCCGTTCAGCAGAAGCAATTGTCTGCTGGATGGTATTACTAAGATTGGCAATTTGCGCAATTGGTTGTGAAAACTGGTTGGTATATTGCAGAAACGCTTGAACATTACCAAGTGTAATTTGGCCGTGGATAACCTGAATTGCACCAACAACTGCAACAACTAAATAGCCGACATTTCGAATAAAGATCATCATCGGCATCATTAGACTAGAAAAGAATTGCGCTTTCCACGCCGATTGATAATATTGATGGTTACGCCGATTAAATTCTTTTTCTTCGTCCTCTTCTTTATTAAACGTCCGGACAATTGTATGAGCAGCATAGGTTTCTTCGACCTGGTCATTGATTTTTCCTAAGGCTGCTTGCTGGCGGCCAAATAATCGTTGTGAAGTAGGTGCAACAAACGCAACAACTAAAATGCTTAGCGGAATCGTCACAAGCGCAATAATGGTTAACTTCCAACTAATGGTTAGCATTAAGATAAAGACCCCAATAACCGTTAATACACTGGTAATAATCTGAATTAGGCTTTGCTGGAGTGTTCCGGCAATATTATCCATATCGTTAACCATTCGACTCATAATATCCCCGTTATTATGGGTATCATAATATTTGATAGGTACCCGTCGCATCTTTTCTTCAAAGTCTTGTCGCAGATTATACACAACACGCTGTGATACCCGGGTCATGATTTGTAATTGCAAGAAACTGAACAAACCGGAAAAAAGGTATAGCAAGATAACATTAATTCCAATCTGCCAAATGCGGTTGAAATTAATGGGAAGCGTGCTTAGGTGTTCTCCTGCTTTTATTTCCGCATATCCTTTTAACATTCCATCATAAATAATAGTAGTGGCTTCACCTAAAATTTTAGGTGCCAAGATTGAGAGGATAACTGAAATAATTGCCAGAAAGATCGATACAATAACACCCACACGCCAAGGCCGTAAGTAAGCAATCAAACGCTTAGTAGTTGGCCAAAAATGCTGTGCTTGTTCAGGTACACGTGGTCCTCTACGCACGATCGACATCCCCTTTCTCAACCTGTGACTGGATTATTTGCTGGTAAGTCTTATTATGGGTCTTTAATTCTTGGTGAGTCCCTTGACCAACTACCCGGCCTTCTTCAAGAACAATAATCTGGTCAGCATCGACAACCGTTGAAATCCGTTGGGCAACAATTACCGTAACCGCCTGCTGAATTTGCGGGTCTTTAGCCAAAGCAACCCGCAATTTAGCATCAGTTTCAAAGTCCAGCGCGGAGAATGAATCATCAAAAATATAAATTGAAGCCGGCTTAATAATCGTCCGCGCAATCGCCAGTCGTTGACGCTGTCCGCCAGAGAAGTTGCTTCCATTTTGCTCTACGACAGCATCTAGTCCGCCCTCTTCACGAACAAAATCTGCTGCTTGTGCAATTTCCAGTGCACGCCATATCTGCTCGTCACTTGCATCTTCATAACCAAATTGAAGATTAGAACGAATTGTCCCGCTAAAGAGAACCGCTTGCTGTTGCGTAATTGAAATAACTTTATGAAGGTCATGCTGACTGAGCTTTTTAATTGGTACTCCGTTAACTTTAATTTCACCACTCTCGACATCAAAAAGACGCGGAATTAAGTTAACTAAAGCTGATTTACCAGAGCCGGTTCCACCGATGATTGCTAAAGTCTGTCCCGCAGTAATTTTAAAGTTCAAATCCTGTAATGCAAGTCTTTCCGCACCGTTAAAGCGGAAGTCAACGTCCTTAAATTCTAGGGATGCTGGTTGATCGATTGAAATCTTCTCCTGGCCTTTTTTAGCTACATCATGGATACTAATTGACTGGTCTAAAACAGCGTTAACCCGCGCAGCAGATGCCGAAGCCCGTGGAACAAAAACAAAAATCATTGAAAGCATCATAAAACTAATCATAATCTGAGTAGCATAGGTCATAAAAGCAATTAAATCACCGACCTGCATATTCATACTTGCCACAAGGTGACCACCAAGTAAGATGATAGCAACATTAGTCATCCCTAAAATCAGCGTTACAACCGGAAATAATGTCGAAACAATCGTAAAAGCCTTGATCCCGGTTTGCGTGTAATCTTCATTAGCAGTTTTAAAACGTTTTTGTTCGCGTTCATCTTGGTGGAAGGCCCGAATAACACGCACTCCTGTGAGCCCTTCACGGAAGATCAGATTAATGCGATCCGTCTTTTTCTGAATACTCTTAAATAATGGCACCGCAAAGTACATCACCATCATTACAATAATCGCTAAGATAGGCAAACTGATAAAGAACACTTTTGTCAGCCGCGGTTCTCGAATATAAGCCAAAACACACGCAGCAACCAGCATAACCGGCGCTTGAAGCATCATCCGCAGCATTTGAACCATTACGTTTTGAATCTGTACAATGTCATTAGTCGAACGCGTAATTAATGAAGAGTCCCCGAATTCATCCATCTCACGATTAGAAAAACGCAAAACTTTATGATAAATTTGACCCCTTAATTTTTCACCAACCCTCATTGATTGGGTGGCCGCAAAGTAAACGTTAAGCCCCGCAGCGAGAAGACCGATTGCTGCGACAATCAGCATCCTAATTCCCTTACTCCAAATCACGTCCATATCTTTTTGGACAATTCCACGATTAACAAGATCTGCAGTAACCGTTGGCAAATATAAATCACAGGAAACTTGAATCAGTAAAAAGAGAACTGCTCCTAAGGTTGCCCATAAAGCTAAATTTTTTCGTGCTATCCGTATCAATTATTTTTCATCTCCTTTTGATGCTGATCAATATATGTATTAAATTGTTTTCGTAATATCGTTAAAGTCGCGACAAACTGATCTATCTCTGCCGGTGTTAACGGAGCAGTCATAAATTCTTGAAAATCACGATGATACTTTTCGTTTTTTTGAAATTGCTCTTTTCCCTTATTGCTTAGGCGAACATAAATCAAACGTTTATCGTTATGGTCACGTTTACGGATAATTAGTTGCTCATGTTCCATTTTTTCAAGAATCTGAGTTAACGATCCCGGTTTTATTTTGGCAAGATTAGCAAGTTGATTCTGATAAACATAATCATTATTTGCCAATAACCACAAAATTTTACCGCGGCCAATAAACGCGCTATGTGCCCGGTGGCTTTGAATAATCCGCTGATGAATCTCATTAGAAAAAGAGAATAATTCCTTTGTTAACTCTTCACTAGTAGCCATTAAATTCTTCCTTTCGTCAACTCGTTTGGTACCTAACTTTCTACATATTACTCTTTTATAAGAATAATGCAAATTAAAATGTAAGTTCATATACTGCTATCCATAATATTACTCACTATTTGACAGCGTTTAACTAGTTATTTATTATGAGCTATAATATAGTTTGTTTAATTTGCATATGGGATTAAGTTCCTTATAAAGAAACGAGGTTATATATTATGGCTAACGTTGATGTAAACCCAGAACTAGTTAAAAAGATTGTCAAACAAGTACTAAATCAATCTATGCAAAATTCTTCCAGCACTAACAAAAAAATTTTTGCGTTCAGCATCCGTAAAGATGAAGAACCTTATGTCAAAGAATGGGCCGAGAACCATCCAGAAGTTGAAGTAGAATATACCAGCGAACTGTTGACTCCTGAAACTGCTAAAAAGGCAAAGGGTGCTGATGGCGTTGTCGTTTATCAACAACTTGATTACACCGCTGATACCCTTCAAGCACTTGCAGATCAAGGCATTACAAAGATGTCATTGCGTAACGTTGGTGTCGATAATATTGATATGAACAAGGTAAAAGAACTAGGATTTGAAATCACTAACGTTCCTGTTTATTCCCCTAACGCAATCGCAGAACACGCTGCTATTCAAACTGCTCGGGTTCTTCGTCAAACTAAAGTATTAGACGAAAAGATTGCTAATGGTGACTTACGCTGGGCACCAACAATTGGTCGTGAAGTCCGTGATCAAACTGTTGGTGTTATCGGTACCGGTCACATTGGACAAGTTTACATGCAAATCATGGAAGGCTTTGGAGCTAAAGTAATCGCTTATGACCCATTTGAAAATCCAGAATTAAAGAAGCAGGGTTACTACGTGGACAGTCTTGATGACCTCTACGCTCAAGCTGATGTAATCTCACTTCACGTTCCAGCAACTAAGGAAAACTTCCACATGATTAACCGGGAATCAATTGCTAAAATGAAAGACAACGTTGTAATTGTTAACTGTTCCCGTGGTGCATTGGTCGATACCGATGCAGTTATTGAAGGCTTAGACAGTGGAAAGATTTTTGGCTTCGTAATGGATACTTATGAAGATGAAGTCGGTATCTTTAATGAGGATTGGCGTGGTAAAGAATTCCCTGACAAGCGCTTGAAGGACTTAATTGATCGCTCAAATGTATTAGTCACCCCTCACACCGCTTTCTACACCACTCACGCTGTCCGTAACATGGTTCTTAAAGCTTTCGATAATAATTTCAAACTAATTAATGGTGAAAAAGCTGACACACCAGTTAAGGTCGGCTAGTATAAATTCTCTAACTATAACTATTAAAAGCCAAAGTAACATTTATTTTGCTACTTTGGCTTTTTGAGTCCCAATTTAGTTAATTATTTAAATATTTGTCTGCTTCACTATCGGTTAGATTATATCGTACCTTAATTTTTGACGAATTTTTATTTTATATAGTTAAAGCAATGGGTCATAGCGAACAGAATTGATATCCTGAGTATCATCAAGATATTCTTTAAATAACGGTAATTTAAATCGCACTTGACCATTACCAGCCGGTGCAATTAAATCTTGTTGAATCATCCGGCGGCGATATTGATTAACATAATTTTGTTGTTGCTTAGCTGTTCGATCGTAATTCATTAGCAAAGCAATTTGTGTAGTTGTCATATTATTAGCTGTCCCTATGAGATATTTTCGATCGTTTTCTGAAAGATTATCAAAAATAATATCATAACTCTGGGTAAATAAATCTTGAATGTAAAGTTGCCTAATTACTTCAAAAGTCTGTTGATTTGGTAATTGTTGACTAAGATTTAGTGCATTCCAAAGTTTGTAACCAAGTAATTGAAAGCCAAACGAATATCCACCTGTAAGTTGTGCCATCTGATGGTTAAGTATTGGTGGAAAGCTAAGGTACCTTTGATACTCTTCTTCAATTAAATTGACATTTAATAAAGTAGTTTGAATATGACGTGCCCGTTTAAGAAAGGTTAATGTTTGATCATGTTCAATTTCATAAATCATTTGCGGTAAACCATCTGCAACTAAATAAAAATTCAAATTATGGCGTTTAAGATTCTGAAGCAATTGAATAAACTCACGAGTATTTTCCTTATGATTAAATTCATCAATAAAAATGACTACTTTTTTATCAAGTTTCGTCAATATTGCCATAAAATTTTCAATATCCTGTGTAGTATAATCTTCACTATTTTTAGCAAGGCTTAGGCCAAAGCCCATAATTGAAATTGATGAGAGTCGGTCAAGCAATGAATAAACCTTAAAAATATTTTTAAGGCCTTGACCAAATGATTGAACCATATGTTGATTATTATCAATTTCTAAAATATAAGTATTATTAAGCTTTTTAATTTCTTGTTCAATTTTAGTTAATAAAGCTGTTTTTCCTGATCCACGCAAACCTGTAATAAAAATTACTCGATTAGGGTCACCGTAATCAATTGCTTGTGCAACTGCCTTTGGACTCTCAAAACCACTCTGATAGTTTGGTAGCATAATATTAGGTGGTGTTCCAAAACTAGGATCAAATGGATTTCTTTGTAAATTATTCATAGCATTTCACCCTCTTTTTACATTCTTTTACATTTTGATTATATTTTACATTTTTTTACACTTTCTATCAAACTACTGATATATCTAATGCCAGATAGAATTAAAGACCAAAGAAATAGAAAATACCTACTACTTTGGTCTTTATCAAAATCATTTATCCTTCTTGCAAATAGTGCTTAAACGCTACCGTTAACGGCTTATATAAAATAAAGTAACAGCCTAAATTTCCTAATGCATGATATAGGTCAAATAGCAATCCACTAAGCCAATAAGCTAAGAAAGCAGCCCAACCACCATAAATTGACATTCCTAAACTAACAAAAAATCCATATTCAAATCCTAGAAAAGTTGCCAATATAAGCTGTAATGTAAAATGCCTTTTTAAGGGTGTTACTTTGACAAGACCAGCCACTGTAAGAACACAAACGACATATGCTAGGATCTGTGGTACGGTCCAAATACCAAAACCTAATAGCAAATTTGACAAGATCATTATCATCATTGCTAATGAAATTCCAAAGCCAACGCCAAGAACTAATGTTGCAATCATTATCAAATCTGTAACAGGTTGAACGTTAGGGATTGGAATTATCTTAAAGACCCGTAAAACAGTCCCTAGTGCTGCCAGCATCGCAATTAGCGTCATTCGTTTGACCTGCATATGCTTACTTACTGGATGAACACGTACTTTCATTTACATCATTCCGCCTTGTCTAACGTAAATTGAACCTTATCTTTATTCTTTAGCGTTTGTTGATTAGCCAGTTTATTAACCTTTTTTCCGTTAACAGTGTACGTCCAATAAATTCCTTTCTTTTGGTTTTCCTTCATTCCATCAATCGACGTAATGAATCCCTTAACTTCTTTAACTTTCCAATTTTTCTTTAAGCCGGTGACAACCTTATCATTCTTTTTTAAGGTTGTTTTTTTAGTCGCAACAATTTTCTTCCCCTGTTTAAGGGTATAGGTAACATTAATTGTACTATTACCCTTTTGATCATTGTTTGTATAGCCTGTTAAAACAACAAATAATAAAAGCATAACTAATAAGCTACTAATTAACTTGATTTTTTTCATCAAATTATCTCCTCATAGAATCACTATTTTCTTATAGTGCAATAAACTACAACTCATATTTCACCAAGCATCAAAGCAAAAGCTAAAATAAATTGTGTACTAATATCTTCTCGTAAATTCAGTAATAATACAGTTTACGGAATAAAATTAAAATCCATTTCCTGCAAAGTATTCATATTATCTAGCACAGATTTTATTCCATCCAACCATGGCAGAATCATCATTGCACCGCTACCTTCACCTACACACATATCAATATCAATGTATGGATTCAGCTTAAGTGCCTCTAATACAATTTGTGATCCATGCTCCTTTGATTTATGAGTTGGAATCATATAATCAGTTATCCCAGGCACAATTAAATTAGCAAGTAACGCTGCGGAATACGAAAGAAAGCCGTCCAACAAAACAGGTTTATGCATCACACCGGCAGCCAAAATTGCACCAGCCATTGCACCAAGTTCATAAGCACCTACTTCACTGAGAATTTCAAGAGCATCGTTAATTTTTCGGTTTGTAAAACCTGCACGAGCTAAACTCCTGTTAATCACATCAATCTTATGCTTCAATCGTTCATCTGAAATATTCGATCCTCTTCCAGCTACTTCTTCACCGGTCTTTCCTAATGCTGCCGCAACTATTGCTGAGGCAGCAGTTGTATTACCCATCCCCAGCTCACCAACTGCAATTACCTGGTTTCCTTCTTCAAACGCCTTAATTCCCATCTCAAAGCCAAATTGAAAAGCCTCCATTGCTTCTTGACGAGTCATTGCCGGTTCAACAAGCATGTCCTTAGTTGAATAACTAATTTTATGTTCTTCCACTAATGGAGATCTTAAATCAGCATTTATTCCTAAATCATAAACCTGAACGGCGCAATCAAATGCTTTAGCCAGAGCTGCGACTGCGGTATGCCCTTTCATCATATTCACTGCCTGTATTGCCGTAATTTTTTGCGGACTCGCTGAAACTCCCTCTTCTACCACACCATTATCTGCCGCAAAGACTAAGCATTTGCGTGGCTTTACGTTAAAGTCAACTGTCCCATAGATTCCAGCTAAGTGATCAGCAAGTTCCTCAAGTCGGCCTAGGCCCTTAACTGGTTTGGCAAGGTTATCCAGTTTAACCTGCATTTGTTTCATTGCGCCTTGTACTAGTGGTCTGTATTTTGTCTCATTATATTTCATTTTATTTATCCTTTTCAGCTTTGTAGATGTCACTCAATGCCTGCTCTAAGACTCCTGTTTTTGTCTCCGGAACCGTTACATCTAGCCCCTTGCGTCTTAAATATTCACCTGTACTTCTACCAAGAGTAAAATAGCTAATCCTTTTATATTCATTGCTATCTACTTTTGTCATCACTTCATACATTCGATCAAAATTAGAAGCACTTGTTACTAACGCCATCGTGATCTTCTGTTTTAAGAAGATTTTTAATCCTTTGCTTTCATGCAATTTATCCCATGTATTACGATAAATTACCACTTTCTCACCAGCAAAATCACCGTAATACTTTAAAGCTTTATCACCAATTAGCCAGCATGTATCCTTAACTGCATCCGCTTTCAAAACAGTAGCCAATGAAGCACGATTTTCTACCGGCGAAATAGTAATCGGATTAGCTACTTTGTTTTCTAAAAGTTTTGCAATTTTCTCACTGAGAACATAGATTGGTGCTGATGTATTTAATGATTTTAATTCGTTAATAAACGTTTTAGCTCCAAACAAGCTAGTGATAACAAGCGCTTTACTAGTCCTTACCCTATTTTGATCTTCTTTCCTTAACTTCACCGGTTCTAATACCCGAAAAGGAAAATAAATAACATCTGTCATCTGTTCTAAACGCATTCGCCAGTAAACAGGAATCTTACGTTTAGGATATGTAATTAAAATTGCCATTGTCGTCACCCCTACAAGTTAAGCTGCCACCTTGATACCTCTCCATTTTTTAGTTCTAAAACACTATAGCAAGACGCCTTAAAATCAAGCGAATAAAAATCTGCTGTCGGGTCAACCAATTCTTGGTATATCAGACGAAGAGAACCAAGGTGGGCTACGATAAAAACTACATCACTTTCCGTAACATGCTCCAATAACCACCGCAAGCCTTGCTGTACTCGAGTCTGAAAGTGATCAAATGGCTCGACTGTTGCTGGTGTATACGTTAACGGTGCCGCCAGCCATTTTTTCCAATCTTCTGGATACCGAGCTTCAATTTCGTCTGCATCTAACCCTTCCCAGTTGCCAAAACCTTTTTCAGCTAAATCAGGAATTATCATTGTCGGAGTTGTCGGAAAGAATGCTTCTGTTGCACTAATTGTTTGCTTTGTTCGCTGAAGATTAGTCTTAACGAATAATGTCGGATGCAGTTTTCTTACCTTTCCTGCTAATTCCCGTGCTTGCCTTTTGCCTTTCTCATCAAGGCTAACATCAGCCGACCCGTAAAATTTTCGCAGGTGGTTATAATTAGTCTCGCCGTGTCGTGCTAAAATCAGTTTCATAATCCAAACCTCAATAAAATAGTAAATGTTATCAAAAAGATCAACGGGGAAAGACTGGCAAATGCTCCTAGTGTATCTCCCGGCGTTCCTCCCAATACTTTTGTCACCTTTCGACGATAGAAAATGGCTACTAATGGGATCATCAAGTAGCTAACTAATCCCTCCCATGAAAAACAAAGGGTAACAATAAAAATTGCAAAAACCTGTGCAACCACTATCCGCCAAGGTTTAATTCCTAACCAGATATTTGAAAGCCCTTTTTTGTTACCGGGATAAACCATTTTATAAAAGAGGAGCGACAAACCTGCCTTAGTTAGCATTGTTAGACAAATTGTCAATAGGATCATATGAATAAGGTTTAAATAATGGCTAATAACAATTCCTAATCCAGTAACTAATGCATAATAATAGAGCAGTGCCAAACTCCCCATTGTCCCTAGCCGACTGTCCTTCATAATTGCAAAAATCTTATCAGACGTTCGGGAAGAGAAAAAGCCATCGGCCGTATCGGCGAGTGCGTCAAGGTGAAAGCCCCCGGTTAATAAGCCATCAGTAATCCAGTATAAAATCCACGCAAACCATAATGGAAAAAGGTAGGTAAAGCCCCAAAAGATTAGCCCTTCAATACATCCTAATAAAAAGCTAAAAAGGGTAATATATTGGATACTCGTTTTGAATTTATTAGTTGCATCATCAACAGGGATGGGAATGTTCAGCTTAGTAAAAAACTGTCCAAATAAAATCAATGCATCTTTCATTTCATCACCTACTTAATTTTCTGGGCTAATCCACTAACAACGAAATAGACGTTATCTGCTTTCTTGGCAATTAGCTGGTTAACCTCACCATATAAATCGCGTAAAATCCGTGTTTGTTTGGTTGCTGGTACTACTCCTAAGCCAACTTCATCGCTAACAATTACCATTGACTGACTATTCTGTTTTTGCGCCATTAAAATTTTTGCCCACTCATCAAGAATCATTTGGCGAATTTTTGCTATTTCAGTCGAAGAAGCTTGCTCTAAATAAGCATCTATTCTTTCTGGCGTTGTTTTAGTTAGCACAAAATCATAAAACAAGTTTGTGACTAGCATTATCGCATCATCAAGTAAGTAGCCATCTAAAGGATTATCTTCAATCGCTTCTGCAATATCTCTATATTGTTCTCGCGTTGTCCAATTAGCTGATCGGCGCTCTTGATGGCGTTTTATTCGTAATTGCATTTCACCGTCCGGATTTTTTACTACACCGGTTGCAATATAGCAAACCTTTTCTTGGCGCGAATATAAACTTTCAGCAAATTCTGACTTACCGCTCTTGGCACCACCTAAGACAAAGGTTAAGTTTTGCTTTCCCATTTTTTCACTTCTTTCAAAAAAGGCCGTGACAATTCCTTGCCACAGCCTTTTAATCTTTTATTTACTTGGTTGCCGCATTAAATGCTGCATCAAATGCTGCAATTGTCTTTTCAATGTCCTCGTCAGTGTGCTTGGTAGAAATAAAGTTAGTTTCAAATTGTGAAGGTGCAACATAAACACCGTGCGCTAATAATTCCCAGAAGCACTTTTCAAAGAGTTTCTGATCACATGCCTTTACATCATCAAAATTATTAATTGAATCACCATTATAGAAGTAGCTCCACATTGTTCCAACATGATGAACAGTCATTGGTACACCATACTTATCTGCAGCTTTCTTAATTCCATCAGTTAATGCTGTAACTTTTTTATCCATTTCAACATAATCCTCAGGCGTTAATTGCTTAAGCGTACTGATTCCACCTGTCATTGCTAATGGATTCCCAGAAAGAGTCCCAGCGTGATAAATATTACCAGCAGGAGTGATTTGCTCCATTATTTCACGACGACCACCAAATGCACCCACTGGAAGTCCTCCACCAATAACTTTGCCTAGTGTTGTTAAATCAGGGGTAATGTTAACTAAACTTTGCACACCATGATATGCTGCTCGGAAGCCAGACATTACTTCATCAAAAATAAGAAGAGCACCATGTTCCTTGGTAACATCACGAAGAGTTTGTAAAAAGTCTTGGGTACCAGGAATAACACCCATATTCCCCGCTACCGGTTCAACAATCGCACAAGCAATTTCATCCCCATGATCTGCAAATAATTTTTTAACACCGTCCACATCATTATAGGCAACTGTTAAGGTATCGTAGGCAAGGTCATCAGGCACACCAGGTGAAGTATTAATGCCAAACGTTGCTAAACCTGACCCTGCGTCTACTAATAGTGAATCACTGTGTCCATGATAATTACCCACAAACTTTACAATTTTTTCTCGGTGAGTGTAACCCCGGGCTAACCGAATAGCACTCATTGTTGCTTCCGTTCCTGAAGATACCATCCGAATCATTTCTATTGATGGCATAATCTTATTAACAATTTTTGCTAATTCAGTTTCTTGTAACGTAGGCGCACCATAGCTTGTTCCCTTGGCAACTGCCTTATCAAGCTCAGCTACTACTTGATCGTCTGCATGGCCCAAAATTAGCGGACCCCATGATAGAACGTAATCAATATATTTATTTCCATCAATATCGTAAATATATTCGTCTTTACCATGGTCAATAAAAAGTGGGTCACCACCAACATTCTTAAATGCCCGAACCGGACTATTAACCCCACCTGGCATATATTGTTGCGCTTCTTTAAACGCAGCCTGAGATTTTGTTGTATCTAACTTAGTCAAAATAATAACCACCTTATATTAGAGCTTTTTAGCAACATCTTTAGCAAAGTAAGTAATAATCAGGTCAGCACCTGCACGCTTCATCCCTACTAGGCTTTCATAAACAATTTGGTCTTCATTAATCCAGCCATTAGCTGCTGCTGCCTTGACCATTGCATATTCACCAGAGACATTGTATGCAACTAACGGTAAAAGGGTATGATTGCGAACTTCACGCATTACATCAAGGAAGGCCATCGCTGGCTTTACCATTACAAAATCAGCACCTTCTTTTTCATCACTTGCTACTTCCCGTAAGGCTTCTAAACGATTTGCTGGGTCCATTTGATAAGTTTTACGATCTTTTGGCCCTTCCTTTGGCGAACCATCTGCTGCGTCACGGAATGGACCGTAGAATGAAGAAGCAAACTTAACCGCATAGGACATAATTGGTGTGTTCTTGAATCCTGCTTCATCTAATCCTTGACGAATAGCAGCGACATAACCGTCCATTGCATTTGATGGCGCAATAATATCCGCACCGGCTGCCACTTGGCTAACTGCTGTTTTAGTAAGATATTCTAAGGATTCATCGTTTAAGACTATTCCGTCTTTAAGAATTCCACAGTGACCGGTGCTGGTGTATTCACATAAGCAGGTATCTGCAATTACGATTAATTCAGGATAGTTTTTCTTGATTAACCGAATCGCTTGTTGGACAATACCATTCTCTTCCCAAGCGCCGGTTCCAACCTCGTCTTTTTTCTCTGGAACACCAAAAATAATAATTGATTTAATACCAAGGTCCACGATTTCCTTGATTTCATCCAAAATGGTATCAAGACTATACCGGTAAATTCCCGGCATTGACGGAATTTCTTCTTTGCCGTTGATTGTTGCGTCCACGAAAACCGGCATAATTAAATCATCTTTATTTAAATGAGTTTCTCTTACCAAATCTCGCATTGCAGCGCTAGTACGTAAACGACGATGACGATCAAATTGCAACATTATTACTAATCTCCTTCAATAATTCCAAAATTATCCTTAGCCAATAACTGATCAGCAACCATCTTGCCGACTCCAGGCTTATTGGCAGGAACTGCTACTTCTTTAATTAAGTGTTCACCATTAGGGGATGCTATTAACCCGTCAAAAACAATCTGCTGGTCCTGTAAGTAAGCATGCCCACCAATTGGGAAATTACAGCTTCCCCCTAACTCACGCATGAATTCTCGTTCGATATGAATACACTGTGTTGATTCTGAGTCATTAATCTGACTAAGCATTTTAAGAACTTTTTCATCAGCTTTTCTGCATTCAATAGCGAGGCAGCCCTGGCCAACAGCTGGAATAATACTATCTTTTAGTGACAGCTTATGGTAGTCACTTAGATCAATGTTCAAGCGCTCTAATCCTGCCTCAGCTAAAATAACCCCAGTAAGGTTTTCCGTGTCGATTTTCTTTAACCTAGTATCTATATTACCCCTAATTGGGATAATTTTTAAATCTGGACGGAGATTCAATAATTGTCCCTGCCGGCGTAGGCTATTAGTCCCAATTCGTGCTCCATGTGGCAGACTGTTAAGACTTGTAATTTTCTGCCGACTCACCAAGCAATCAAATGGCGATACTCGTTTAGGGAAGGCGCCAAGTGTTAATTCATCAGGCAGTACAGGCATTACATCCTTAAGACTATGAACAGCAAAATCAATGGTACAGTTTTTCAGCTCTTCTTCAATCTCTTTTACAAAAACACCCTTCCCACCAATTTTAGCTAAGCTTGCTTGCTGATTACGATCACCTTCAGTAATAACATTCTTAATTTCAAATTGTGTTGTCGGAAAAAGTTCCTTAAGCGATGCAATCACTAGCTTGGTTTGCGCCATTGCCAGCTTACTTTTCCGACTACCAACAATTACTTTATCTGTCATTTTCTTGATTCTCCACCTTTAAATTGTCCATCCCAAAGATTTTACAGAAAAAGTCAATATCCGCTGTCGCTCCTGGCGTTACTGATAACTCTTTGATCTCTTTGATTGGTCCCTTAATCATCTGGTTAATGATACTCTTCATATGCTTACTAATCACTTTACGTTCATGGGCATTTAATTCTGGTAATTTACGTAGAAGACTATCATATGCTTCTCCTTCAATTTTTAATGAATGCTCACGAAGCCCTCTAATTACAGGAACAATATGCAATTGCTTTTCCCAAACATAAAAGTTGTTAACTTCAAGGGGAATTTCTTTAGCAATTTGATTTAACATTTGATTTTTCTTGGTGTCATTCGTTTCTAATATTGAGTGCAAATTATCAATATCATAGTAATTGGCGGATTCACTATCATAGGCGACATTTCGTGGAACACCCAAATCAACAATCACTTGCTGACGATCATCGGTTACCCGATATAGTGGCTCTTTTACTGAAGCAGCAAAAACAGCAGCATCAACCTCTGCCATCACTGAATCTAACTGGCTAAATGGTCGTGCCTCCACTACTCCTTGCAACTCGTTAGCAATCTGTTCAGCTTTCTGGTCCGTGCGGTTCAATAGTAAAACTTTGCTAAAACCCATGTTACTAGCATTATAAGCAGTATGTTTACCAATATGTCCTAACCCAATTACCGCCAAACTCTTACCTTCTAATGAACCAAAATCGCTTTTAATTTGATGTAATCCTGCTTGACCAGAAGACTGAGCCAGTTCACTTACCCGATACTCTGTATGCATTCTTTTAGAGAATGTAATTGCCTGCCGAAACAGATGATTCAATATTACTCCGGTTGTTCCTTGATCTGTTGCAACTTGAAATGCATTTTTCATCTGTCCCAAGATCTGTGGCTCACCTTTAATTAAAGAATCTAGCCCCACAATTACTCGGAAAAGATGACTTGCAGCATCATCCTTGGTGGTAATTGAAACATACTGATTAAATTCTTCTACCGTATAATGGAACCACTCCGCTAAAAAACGTTTAATGTAATAACGACCCGTATGAACCTGGTCTACTACCGCATAGATTTCAGTCCGATTACAGGTTGAAATCAACAAGTTTTCTAAAATACTCTTTTCCGCATTAAGCAACCTATTGGCTTTGAGAATCTCGTCAGCCGAAAAAGAAAATTTCTCTCGTAATTCAATTGGTAATTGATGATAATTCAAACTCACACACATCAAATACATTCTTATTCAAACTCCTTATGAAATCTCTTACTAACCCATTCTTTAATCTCATTTTTCATTTTTTTAGCAACACTGGGTGATTTTCCCATTGTCGAAATACTGATAAACATATCATCTGAGCTAAGTGTTGCTAAATTATAAAAATCAGAATTAGTTTTATCACTAGTATTATTTACTAATTGAAAATGTGTTGCCTCCGCTTTGACACGGTCGTTAACCTGCGCGTCATTTGTACATGCAATAATAATATCCATCTCTTCAACATATTTCCGCCGATAAATATCCTGAATCCAGTTAATCTTAGCTTGATCAATATTCGCAACTAACTCAGGACTAATAACTGTCGGTACTACACCAGCCAAGAGCAATTTTTTAATTTTACGATAGGCAACTTTTCCGCCACCAATTACTGCTACGTTTTTTTTCGCCAAATTTAAAATAATCGGATATGGTGCTTCCATCATCTTAATCACCCTTTACTTTTTGTTGAATCATGCAAAATCTGTTCAAACTTTTCCATATCAACATTTTGTTCAAATAATTGAGCAAGTTTCTCATATTGCTGATCTTTATAATCGCTAATCGAAACATTAGTGTTAACAAGTGGCGCTAAACCCTTGCTTGTCCTAATTTTGTTCAAAAAATGCCGCGTCCAATAAGGATTATCAAAAATTCCATGAAGATAAGTCCCCATTACGGTTCCATCGCTACTAACCGCCCCGTCTTCCCGCGACTCTGATTGACCGTTAGTCGTATAAATAACAGAGAAAGGCGTTGCATTTAGGCCTAATTTAGTAGTCCCCATATGAATTTCGTAACCCTTTAATGTATAATTCTTTCTTTTGGCAACGGCCTGTGTTGTTGTCTTTTGCTCGTTAAAGGTTGTTTCCGTGTCAAGCAGCCCCAAACCTGCTTGTTCCTTAATTGGTGATTCAATTGCTTCGGGATCATAAAGTTTTCGACCAAGGATTTGATAACCGCCACAAATACCAACCACCTTACTACCATCTTGGTGTGCTCGTAAAATTTCTTCATATAGCCCATTCTTTTTAAGAGCAGCAAGGTCCTCATTTGTATTCTTGCTTCCAGGGAGAATTAGAAGGTCTGGCGTACCTAATTCGTCTGCTTTTACAACGTAACGAACAGATACGTCCGGTTGGATTTCAAGACTATGAACATCGGTAAAATTAGAAATTTTATCAAGATCAATCACAGCAACGTCCAATGCTTTCCCCGCTTCTTTTTGACGCGACTTCCGAGTTAATGAAACACTATCTTCCTCATCAATATCGATGTCACTCATCGGTAAGACACCAATAACAGGTACTCCCGTTAATTTTTCAATCATCTTGTTCCCCGGTTCAAGTAAACTTTTATCGCCCCGGAACTTATTAATAATAATCCCTTTAATCCGTCGCTGATCTTCTGGCGGCATTAATTTAATGGTTCCGTAAATAGAAGCAAATACGCCGCCTTTGTCAATGTCGGCAACAAGAATTACAGGGGCATCAACCATTCGGGCCATCCCCATATTAACGATATCATTATCGTTTAAATTAATTTCAGCAGGACTGCCGGCTCCTTCTAAAATTACCGCATCATTTTCACTTGCAAGTCCTTCATATGCTTCCATTATTTTGGGAATTAATTGCGGCTTAAACTTGTAGTAGCTTGCAGCATCCATGTCAGCAAGTACTTTGCCCATTACAATTACTTGCGAATCTTTATCAGTTGATGGCTTAAGCAGTATTGGGTTCATCCGCACATCTGGTTTTACCCGTGCTGCTTCCGCTTGATAGACTTGTGCCCGTCCCATTTCATCACCAATATCAGTAATAAATGAATTCAACGCCATGTTCTGTGATTTAAATGGAACAACTTTTTTCCCTTGATTAGATAATATTCGGCAAACAGCTGCAGCTAACCAACTTTTTCCGGCATCTGATGCTGTTCCCTGAAACATTATGGACTGTGCTGACATGATCATTCCTCCATAAGCTTAATAAAATTATGTACCGATGGAGTAAACTGTATCTGCCCCATCAACTTGTGTATTAATATTTGGTTTCGCCAAAATCAGTTATGTTTTCCTTCAATCGCAAATAATTCTTGCTCACTATCGTATAATGGCAAGCCCAGTTTCTGGTGAATTTTTACTAGCCACGGCTGGTCAAGCTTATTTTCCCGCAATAATTGTTCATCATCAAAGACGGTTTGCTTATCTCCCTGCTTTAAAATCTTCCCTTTTCCTAATAAATAGAAGTAGTCACAGGTCTCATACATGAAGTCCATGTCATGGCTTGATAAGATTATTCGCTGTCCGTTATTTACTAATTTTTGAATCAGTTTTTGCATTCTAATTCGACCATCCGGATCAAGGCCGGACGTTGGCTCATCAAGCAGGATCCATTCTGAACCAATTACCATCATTCCAGCAATCGCAACTCTTTTTTTCTGACCGCCGCTTAAATACTGAATTGGTCGTTCCTTTAATGGTAGAATATCAAGTTCACTTAATACTTTTTCTACTCGTTTATTTATTTCTTCGCTAGGAACTTTAAGATTATGCAGTGCAAAAGCAACATCGTCTTTAACAATTGAATAAAAAATTTGCTGATCTGAATTTTGAAAAACAATTCCTATTTTCCGCCGCAGTTTACGTAGTCCTTTTTTGGAATATTCTACAGGTTCTCCATCAATTAATATTTCTCCGCTAGTCGGCTTTAGTTCACCAACTAAATTAAGAAAAAGGGTTGATTTACCCGCACCATTGTGACCCATAAAGCCAATTACTTTATGATTATCTGCACCAATCTTTAATGAAATATCATCGAGAATTTTTACCCTATCGTCATAACTGTAGCTAAGGTGTTTTAATTCAATCATTGCATCCTCCTAGATATAAAATTCTCCATCATATAATTTAGCATCTAATGCTTTTGTCATCATTTCATAGTTAATAATAACTTGTTCAAAAAGCATCTTCGCTAAAATACCAGATGAATGAATCATTAGTCCAAAGGAATCATATCCGAATCGTAGTTTTTGTGCTCGATGAATTTGATCGAATGCATCAACAAAGATAAAGATAAAGCGATACATTAGCATCGTAACCTCAATCATAACACGAGGAAACCTCGCTGCTTTGAGTACCTGCAAAATCTGAATAAACGGTGTTGTTAATGCAAACCAATAAGTGCAAACAATTGCCGTCATACACTGCAACGCCATTTGCCCAGCTTTTGGCATCATAACCTTTGCCATCCCAATATAGACGCTTCCAAATTTTATTGGCCAAATTAGCGCGCTTCGTTGCGGAGAAACCGTCACTACAATTCCAATAATACTTAAAAGGACAAAGGGAATAATTGCATAAAACCAGCTAAGATAGCGCCTAAAAGATACCTTTGTCACATAAATCGTAATTGCTGCAACTACTACCAAAACTGCTAATTTCAGCCATTGAATTGGTTGAAAAGCAAGAATAATTCCGCCAAGCCATAATAAAGCCTTAAGTTTTGGTGACCAGTTAACAATTCGATTTTCATAAGCATATTTATCAATACTCAGCATGAAATAGTCACCGCCTTCTTCTTAATTACTTACCTGTGACTTGTTGCTTCCCATTATTCTTAGAATTTTCTCTCGCTTTTTTCTTGCCATGCGCTACACCAATAAAGTAACAAATAACTCCTGTCCCTAAAGAACCTTGAACGGTAAAAAGGAGGCTTTCAATCTCGCCCGATGGTGGTGTCCAAACGGGTTGTGCCCACACCTTATAATGGGGATCAAACTTCTTTATTTGTTCAGTCCCTTGGTCATCACTACCTCCGTACTCACCCTTAACAAAAATAAATGGAATCAGAACCAGCAATATAACACAGATCAATAAGATGATGTTAGTCTTTGTTCGCTTCTTCATTGTAAAGCCGACTCCTTCCAAAGATCATTACTGATTACTAAGTTGTAAACAATAACCGTTAATAAGCCTTCAGCAATCGCTAATGGAATTTGCGTTACGGCATAAATTCCGAGGAACTTGACAAGTGCTGCTCCAACACCACCGTTTGGATCTGGAAAAACAATTGCTAATTGAAAGGCAGTTGTTACATATGTTGACCAATCCGCAAACATTGCACAAAGGAATAATGATATAGACCGTCTAACCTTCATTGCTCGACAAAGTTTCCAAACAGCATACCCAACTATTGGTCCAACAATGGTCATCGAAAATTCATTAGCTCCAAGAGTAGTTAATCCACCATGAGCTAACAATAAAGCCTGGAATAATAGCACAATAACACCCAAAACAGACATAACACCTGGGCCAAACATTACTGTTCCTAACCCAACACCTGTCGGGTGAGAACATGAACCAGTAACTGACGGCAGTTTTAATGACGAGAGAACAAAAACAAAAGCTCCACAAAGCGCTAACATAACCTTAGCATTAGGAATATCTGAATTGACGATCTTGTGCATTCGATATAATCCATAAATGAAGAATGGTGCGGATACAACAAACCAGAAAATACACCACTTAGGCGGCAGCATTCCTTCCATGATATGCATTGCGTGAGCTGTCATCGGATAAGCAAGGGTATAAATAAAACCAATTGCTAAAAATAACATAAATTTTCGATATTTTTTCAATGCTCCCATAATTACGCCTCTTTTTTCTTTAATAACGCGGTTGAAAAATACGGTAGCTGGTCGTTTGCTGAATATTCTGTTAACCGTTGCACCCTTTGATTAGCCATTGATGCATTTTCGACAATAACGGTTTTATCTAATAACTTTCTTTCTTTGAGGATTTGATAAACTTTCTTAAAATTAGTGGCAATTTTCATAATGACAACATTATCATTTAGGTCAATTACCTTTGCTAACTTTTCCTTATCGGCCGTTGCAGGGACCACTTCTAGAGATTCCTCATCCAGCATTAATGGAATTGATAAGCTAGCTGCAATTTGGCTAAATGATGAAATTCCAGCGATTGTTTGAACATCAATGACTGGTATCAATATGTCGGCAAGGTAACTAAAAGTACTGTAAACGGATGGATCCCCTAGTGTAAGGAAACCAACATTGTTTCCTTGTTGCACATCATCTTTAATTTCATCCGCAATCTTACGCCAACTCTCCATCTTAGTATCCCAATCTTTTACCATTGGAAAATGGCGCTTCTTTATTGCTAATGTTGCTGGCAGATATGGGGTTGCAATTCTTTCTGCAACACTTTTACTTCCCTTATGCGCTTGCGGTACATACAAAACATCTAAATTCTTGATCGTATTGATTGCTTTAACAGTCAATAATTCACTATCTCCAGGACCAACACCAATTCCATAAAAACTTGCCACCTAATTCATCCCCTCTCAATTGTCGTTCGTAATTTAGCAATAAACATTTCTTGAATTTCTTCATACTCACCCAATCCCTTTAATACAGGATGACCAACAATGTCATTTTCTTTTAGGATCGTCTTCCAAGAGTTCGGCTGATCTGATGCCATATCATTATGGGCGTGATTTCCTGCCACCATCATCAATGGCTGCATATATACTTTCTCAACCTTTGCGTGTTTTAGCCGCTTAATTTCATCATGAACATCAGGATAGCTTTCGACAGCCCCAACATAGCTTTTTGTTCCTGCAAGCATGTGGTCTAAGCAAGCATAAGTTGTAAAGGCACTATGAGCTGTTCCATGTCCCATCCATAAAATAGCTTTTCCAGATGGTAAATACGCACTTTGCTTCTTCAAAAAATTAACCAGCTGTTCATAGTCCGCAAATTTGTCAAGCAATGGCGGAGTAGCAACAAGTTTCTTAAATTGTGGTGAATAACCATCGATAGCATTTTGGACTAATTGGTATTCAATTCCCGGAATAATATGCAAAGATTGCAAGTAAACTTCTTCATAACCCTGCGCTCTTAATTTATCTAACGCTTCTTGGATACTATCAACTTTGATTCCTTCATTTTTATAGATACGTTTCCGAACAATCGTTGATGTAAACGCGCGGAATACATCATAATCAGGAAACTCTTTACTAATTTTCTTTTCCGTAGCTCCAATTGTTTTTTCACGGGTTTCCGGATATGTTGTCCCGAAGCTTACTGCTAATATTGCTTTTTTATTCACTTGCTAACTCCTCCTTTACCTGCTCAATTGTTGCTTTGATATTTGGCTGACAATTGATTACTTTTTTAAAACCATTCTGCGTTGCAAGATCATAAATGGATTGTCCCATCACAAAGGCTGTTAGGTCCTTTAATTGCTTAAACTGCTCTTCATTTAACGTACTCTTAAAATCCCGTAGACTAGCAGTGCTAGGGAAAATCACTGCATTAAATTCTTCAAGGTCAAACGGCAACTCATGTGTTTGTTCTTTTCGTTGGTAGAGACTAAGAAATTCTTTATGTGAATAAGACGAATTTTGACCGCCAACTTCAAGTACATCATCAGAAAGTTTGGTCGTTGTAACAACTTCATCTACCAACAACCCCTGTGTTGCAAGATGTTTGGCAACACTTTGATTACCTGCAAGAATCTTTTTACCTACCAATGCGCGAATATCTTTTTTGCTTGCTGTAAGTAATTTAATAAATTCTTTATAAGCAAGATAATCATCAAATAGGATTGACGAATATGAATCAAGAACAGGTAACTTAGCTGGGACGGATTCCACTATTGATCGCTGATAAAAGTCCGCAGTTGCGCCTAAATCTTCCAAGCAGTTAAATAATCGCTGTCCCTTACTATATGGTACTAATACATGGACTCCTGCAAGCGGCTTAGCAACATTCAACTGCTTACTAAGCTTAACAACATTCCCTACTACTATTAGTGCTGGTGATGATAACCCGTTTTTATTCACCAATTCCACAATGTTCGAAAGGTTACCACTGACCATTTTTTGTCGCCATTGTGTTGCCCACTGAATAATTGCAACAGGGGTTTCCATCGCTTTTCCATGTGCTATCAAGTGATGACATATATTAGGCAGTTGCGCCATCCCCATCAAGAAAACAAGCGTTCCTTCTTGGTTAGCGATGTTTTCCCAGTCGAGTTGCTGCCCATCCTTTTTATGATGTCCCGTAATCACGTGGAAGCTCGACGCAAAATCACGATGGGTAATCGGAATCCCAGCAGCCGCTAACCCAGCAATAGCACTAGTAATTCCAGGAATAATTTCAAAATTAATTCCCTGCTGTTGTAGTATCTGAGCCTCTTCGCCACCACGACCAAAGACATATGGGTCGCCAGCTTTTAACCGAACCACTTTTTTCCCTGAGTTTGCATAATCAACTAACATCTCATTGATTTGGGACTGCTTCACTTTATGGCGCAGAGGCATTTTCCCAACATCAACTAGGGCCGCATCATCATTTGTAAATGATAATAATGATGGATCAATTAACCGATCATATAATACTACGTCAGCCTCTCCCAGCCGCCGTTTACCTATTAATGTTAATAGTTCAGGATTCCCAGGACCTGCACCGAGGAGCGTTACTCTACCACTCATAATTTTCCTCCAAATACTCTTTTAGCTCGCTCAAATCAGCAACTACCGCAGGATAATTTAATTGCGGTCGACGAATAATAACACACGGAATTTGTAATTGTTCACATGCGGCAATTTTTTCCTGAATTCCGCCTTGGCGCCCGCTTTCTTTTGTAACAACCACAACTGAATTGGCACGCTTAAATAATTCATAATTTAATGCTACTGTAAAGGGGCCTTGAATCGCGTCAATTTGAGATGCAATAAACCCCGCTGCAGTTAAATTCTCCATTACGCGGGTTGTTGGTAAGACCCTGACGTGTAATCGGTCAACGCCCAATTTTTCCGCATATTCCGGTGCCGTTTTACTTCCAGTTGATAAGTAAACGTTCCCCTTTACCGTCCTTAAATACTCACAAGCTTCTTCTAATGAGTCCACCATTTTTAATTTGGCGTTTTTGCTGTAAATATTCTGGCGTTCATAACGCAAATAAGGTATTTGGAGTTCATTTGCCTTGTCCATTGCTAGTTGTGAAATGACTCGGGCAAAAGGATGAGTAGCGTCAAGAATGAAGCTGATTTGGTTATCGTGGCAAAAACTTAACAGACTTTCATCAGTAAATGTTGTTTCAACAATGTTTTTAGCATGACGGCGGGCCAGTTCCGCACCATAATCACTAATAACCGATAAGACAAACGGAACCTTATGTTTAGTCAATTCATCCGCAACGGCTAAGCTTTCTGTAGTTCCACCCAATAAAAGAATCATAAGGTATAACCTCGTGGAGTAATCATTCTGCCATCTTCAACATATGTATTTTTATTACCAACGATGACAATCGAAGTCATATTAATTTCAGTTTCATCAAGATCTTTAATCGTTGTAACCTTATCAATCTCTTTTGGCCGAGCAACATCTTTACCAATTCCAACGACAGTATCAGGCGACTTATACTTGAGAATAATATCTAAAGCCTTACGAAGATGGTGTGGTCGACCTTTACTACGTGGATTATAAAGACAAATTACAAAATCAGCCTTAGCTGCTGCATCGACTCGTTCTGTAATTACATCCCACGGTGTCATTAGGTCACTCAAACTAATGTGACAAAAATCATTCATCAATGGTGCGCCAAGATGCGCTGCTGCTGCAATACTTGCAGTTACACCAGGAATCACTTTGACATCGATATGGGTATCCATCTTGCCTGCTAATTCAAGAACTAGTCCTGCCATCCCATAAATACCGGCATCACCACTTGAAATAATCGCAACATCCTTTCCTGTTGCTGCAATTTCAAGCGCTTTTTTACACCGTTCAATCTCGCCACGCATTCCAGTAACAACTAACTCCTTGCCTTCAATCATGTCCTCAATCAAACGAACATAAGTAGCATAACCGACAATCGTATGAGTATTTTCAATTACCTGGCGTGCTTCTTCTGTCATCAACTCTTTTGATCCTGGTCCTAATCCAACTACATATAACATCTTATTTCCTCCTATATCTCGTGTAACCGACTAAGTGCTATTGTTACTTCGTGGTTAGCGTATCTTTCTGTAGCGTTTCGCTCACCGCTCGCATAATCAGCAGCTGCACAAGCAACATTTCCAACTCCAACCGTCTTCAAGACAAAAGCCGACTCAGGATAATTAATGCTTGCGTGCTGCAGTTCGTGAGCCGAGTAGAACTCCGCTTGAATATTAAATACCTGAGCTAAATATTGAATTGCTGGTTCATTCTTTTTAATATCAATTGAGGCTATCTTTACAATTGATTCCCATAATAACTGATGTTTTGCGCAAAATTCAGCAAATGTTTGTTGCATCATCTCATTAGTGATATTCCTCCGACACCCAATCCCAAGGACATTAACCCGCGGAATAACGTGGATAGCATCTTTATTTTTAGCGAATCTAGAATGATCTGAAACGATAACTAACGGCACCCCATCTTGATGCTCATTTATCTTTGTTAATACTTCAAAGCCATCGAACTGCTTTACATAGTGTCGTAAGTAGGGTTCAATATATAGTTCAACCTTGTTACCTTCAGCTAATAATCGGTTTATTTTTTTCGTGTTTTCTTTAAAATTTGGGTACCAACCATTAACTCGTTTTGCCAAAACATCAAGTGATTGAACCTTTTCCGTATCTGTTGCGGTGGTAATAACAGGGGTTGCTCCTGTTAACCTAGCAATTAATTTTGTCCATTGATTTGCTCCGCCAACGTGTCCTGAAAGAAGACTAATTACGCTGTTAGCCTGCTCGTCCATTACGATAACTGCAGGATCTACCGTCTTATCAACAATTACTGCTGCCAATGAACGGACTACAATCCCTGTTGCCATTATGCAAATAACACAATCATACTGTTTAAATAGTCGATGCATCGTCGCTGTAAATTCGCCCTTAGGATAATAATTTTCTTTCCCTTGAGCTAACCGTTGTGGTAAGACGACTTCCGTATGATATGACTGTTCTTGTAAGTGTTCTTGCAATTGACGGGCAGTTTTCGCACCACCTGCTGTTAACGCTATGATCACAAACCGTTTCATTTTTACTTACTCTTTTTACGGAACATTGTACTAAAGCCTGCATCATAAAGGTGTGAGTAATTGTATTCATCCCCAAGGAACTTTCCAACCATAATCAATGCAGTTCGGCGAATATCGGCATCATGGACCTTTTCAGCTATATCTGCTAGTGTTCCACGGACAACTTTCTCATCAGGCCAAGTTGCCTTATAAATAACTGCAGCTGGCGTATCTGTCGGGTATCCGCCGTCCTCAAGTTGTTTAACTACTTTTTTAATTCCCTGAACGGAAAGGAAAATTACCATTGAAGTTTGGTGCTGAGCTAATGACTTAAGTGATTCGCCTTCTGGTACTGGTGTGCGTCCCGCCATTCTTGTAATAATGACACTCTGTGCAACTTCTGGGACTGTATACTCAACACCCATACTTGAAGCTGCACCAAGAAATGAACTAACACCAGGAACGCATTGATATTTTATCCCGCGTTTTTTCATTTCTTCAATTTGTTCACGAATCGACCCATAAATTGAAAAATCACCAGTCTGTAGCCGTACGACTGATTTATCGTTTTTCACCGATTCTTCCATTCGGTCAACAATATCATCTAAGGTCATCTTCGCACTATCATACTTTTCAGCACCATCTTTGCAATAATTTAGTAAGTCCGTGTTAATTAATGAACCGGCATAAATTACTACATCAGCTTCTGATAATAATTTATATCCCTTTAACGTAATTAAGTCCGTTTCACCGGGACCTGCACCTACAAAACTTACAATTGCCATTTTAATCATCCTTTCTACTTTTGCGCACTTACAATAATTGTTGGATTGTTCGGCTTAAAGAAATGTCCTTTGCCTAACTTATGCCAACGCAAAACACCTACTTCAATTAATTCAATCTCCTTAAATCCATTATCCTGTAATAATTTTTCAACCTGCATTGCATTCTCAAACAGAATGAAGTTTAAGCCAATTACACCGCCTTCAGTTAAATGAGTGCTTGCAAAGCGAATAATTTCATTAAGATGCGCACCGCTACCGCCAACAAAGATCGCATCATATTTTTGGCCTGGTATATCTGCTGGGGCGGTACCCTGAATTAATTTAATATTATTCAAGCCAAATTTATTTATATTTTGCTGAATAATATCAATACCATCCGGATTCATTTCAACTGCCGTTACAGCTAGTTGTTTAAATTCACGGGCAGCTTGAATACTAATACTTCCAGTTCCTGCACCGACATCTAACATCGATTTCTTATTGCTTAAGTCTAGTTTATCAATACTAATTGCCCGTACCTCTGATTTAGTCATCGGCACCTTATTTCTTAAGAACTCTTCATCACGCATCGGTAATAATCACCACATTCATCTCATAATCACGATTCTCAATCGTTTGCTCGTCATACTTAGTTATTTGTTCATCAGGATAGCTAAGTTTCTCCCCCACGTAAATAATTCGATGGAGACCACGTTTTTTTATTGCCTGACCTATTTCGTAAGGGCCAATTACCTTATCCGTTACCATTCCTACTTTCGGGTGTTTTAACAAAAAATCAAAGTCTGGCACACGACCATGACTACTCGTTAGGTAACAGTCATTCATCGATATTTGTAATTGGTGAAACATATATTGAACTGAACTAATCCCCGGAACAATTTTGACTTTCTGGTCACGTAATTGGTTTCTTATCCAAGTTCCAATACCATATAAGAGCGGATCACCAGACGCAAGCAACACTATGTTCTTTTGCGGATTAGCTTGTAAGTAATCTTTTAATTCAGCTAACCGAGGTAGTTTCATATGTTTTTCCGCCATATCTGGAAAAATAGCCAATTGTCGTGATGAGCCAATCACCACATCCGCTTGGGCTAGACATTTGTGTGTTCCTTGCAGCATGTATTCTTGATCACCTGGACCGATTCCTAATACTGTAATCATTGCCACTCACCCTTGATCTCTTGAAGCGGTTTGCTTGCAGCTAAGAAGCCGCTCTCACGAGAAAATATTACTGCATCAATTTCAACGTGTGGTTCACGATGAGCAAGCAATTTTTCTGCACGCAACTTAATCTTATCGGCAATCATCTGGTATACCTCTTGATAACCGGCTTCATCAATCATTTTAATCATTGAAATTGTTGTTAAACACTGGTTAATCTTTCGTAAAAATGCTGTTGGCACGCCACCCATTAAAGCAAGGTTAGCAACCATTATTTCAGCGCGAGCATCCGCATCTTTACTATGAGTAGAAAAAATTCCGCCAGCAACTTTAATCATTTTCCCTAAGTCCCCAACAATTAGCACTTTAGTAAAACCAAGCCGCTGAGTTTCATGTAAAACATAACCAACAAAGTTACTCATCTGTACGAGCTTGGCATTCGGTATCCCAAGCTCATCCTTGGCGAAGTCCTCACCATAGTTTCCTGGAACTAATACAATTGTGTTATCGCCACGTTTTCTATGAATATTCATCTCAATTGAAATTGAGTGTTTCCAACTCGATTCAGACATCGGAGTAACAACACCACTTGTTCCTAAAATCGAAATGCCACCAACGATTCCTAACCGCGGATTATAGGTAAGCTTTGCTATTCTTTCGCCTTCTGGAACCGAAATAACGATATCTACGCCGCGCTTCTCACCTACTTCTTCACGTGCCGCCGCCTTGATAACTCGCCGTGGTGTTGGGTTTATGGCTGGCATTCCGGGCTTATTGGCAAGACCTTCTTTAGTTACCCTACCAACGCCTTTACCGCCATCAAGATGAATCTCATTATCGTCACGTAGCTTTACCGTTGCAAAGATCAACGCGCCATCAGTTGCATCCTGGTCATCGCCGCCATCCTTTTTTATCGCGCAGCTTGCTTGTTGTTCATCAAAATCTGTTTGCTCAACATCAAAAATTGCTGTTTTTCCATTAGCTGCATGTACCGTTACTGTCTCTTGCGGCTCCTGATTTAGCAACGTCCTAATTGCCGCTACTGTTGCTGCAGTCGCTGTTGTTCCTGTTGTAAATCCTTTCCGCAGTTTACGTCCGTTATAGTAAACGTAATTATCTTCTGAATTATTGTTTGGTGTGACGGCCATATTCATCACCTAACTTTTCAATATCCATGTTGTACATCACGGCATTAATCAGTGCTGCAGCCAGATTACTTCCACCCTTTCTACCGAGTGCTGCAATTGCCGGAATATTTGATTCATACAGTGCCTGCTTACTCTCAGCTGCTTCAACAAAACCAACCGGTACACCAATTACGGCTGCTGTTTCCAATTGATTTTCATTGACCATCTCAATGATTTTGCAAAGGGCAGTTGGTGCGTTCCCGATAATAAATATTTTTTGTCGTGAATCATTAGCTGCTACTTCAACAGCGGCCATCGAACGAGTAATCCCCTTCTCTTTAGCCATTTCGATAACTCGAGGATCACGAATCAAACAATGATAGCTCACACCAAGTTTATCCAATCGCCGCTTATTAATTCCTGACAATGCCATGGTAGTATCAGTATAGATAACTCCCCGATTCATCAAGACACCTTTTATTTTTTCCAATACATTATGGGTAAACTTCAAATTCCTTAAATAATCAAAATCAGCAGTTGTATGAATTGCCCGTTTGATTACTGCTTCTTGTAACGGATTCTCAAACCGATAATCAGGGTCTATCTTTTCAATCTCTTCTTGAATAATTTGAAAACTCTTATCGGTTATTTGATGGGGAATTGTAATATAACTTTCTTTTTCCATCCTTCTCACTTCCAAACAATTAATAATCTAATAAGTTCAAAACATCCTAAGCTAAGCAATGATGCCATATATAACATCGTAATCGTCCGCCTTAAATGCCAGTTAGCCGCAACTACTAGATGATTATTTCCAATATATGGCTTTTTTACTAACTCACCAAAGTAATAGTGCGGGCCGCCCAGCTGAAGATGAAGTGCTCCTGCTACTACCGCCTCACTAAATGCGCTATTGGGACTTAAATGCTTCTCACAATCTCTTTTACCGACTGCAATCGCTTCGCTAGTATCATCACGAAGTATCCAACTGCTGATTATTAGGAAAAGCCACGTTAATCGGGCTGGGATGTAGTTTGCGATGTCATCCACCTTAGCGGAAAATTCACCAAAATCCCGATACTTTTCATTTCTATATCCAACCATCGAATCTAGCGTGTTAATTGCTTTATACATTAATCCGAGAACCGGCCCGCCGATAACTAAAAACAGCAGCGGGGCGACCACACCGTCACTCGTATTTTCGGCAACCGTCTCAATTGTCGCTTTAGTAACTTCTTCAGCACTTAAATTCTCGGTATCGCGACCAACAATCATGCCTACTTGGTAACGCGCTTTTTTGAGGTTTCCCTGCTTAAGACTTTTCATTATTTTTTCTGCTTCAATTGCTAATTGCCGAGCAGACAAACAAGTGTAACTTAAGTATGTCCCTACAATCATGTATAAATAGTAATTAAACATTGCTAATTGCATTACAACATAGGCTACAAGACCAGTGCCACCGACCGTAATCAGCCATGTTGCTACGCCTAAGTATTTACGCTTTTTCCTAGAATACTCCGGCTTATTAAACTTCTTTGTTAACACTGCGATTAATCGTCCAATTGCTTTTACTGGGTGTGGCCAAGGATGAGGATCACCAATCAAAAGATCGAGGACAAACGCGAGCAACACCATAATTACAATGTTCATTGCATCTCAGCTCCTAAATTGCGCAAAAATTGAATAAATAATTGCTGATTTTGATAGAAATGAACGTGGAGGTAGCTAGCAAATGTTCTTCTTACTTGATATCCGCCATCCCATGCATCCACTATCTTGTTATCCCGAATTTTCTGCATATTGAGAACTGAAGTTAGATGCTTATCTAGGGGTGTAAACGTAGAATGGTGGAATTCATGTCCAATAATTTTTTGTCCCTTGTTTCCTAGCAAGCAATCTTGTTTAGGATAGGCAACACAATAGCCAAATTTCTTTAAACGCGAGGTCATTTGACTCTCACCATTAAAAATTCCAACCATTGAGTAATTCTTATTCTCTTCTCGTAATGTTTTTCCCAAGTACATCAGGCCGCCACACTCAGCATAAATTGGCTTTTGGGCTTGAGAAAATGCCATTATTTCGTTTTTCATTGCTACATTTGCGGCCAGCTGGGCAGCAAACTCTTCTGGGTAGCCGCCTCCAAAATACAAAGCATCCACATTAGGAAGCTTCTTGTCTTTAAGAGGGCTAAACGGAACTAATTCAACACCCGCTTTTTTAAGCAAGCTTAAGTTATCCGCATAGTAGAAGTTAAACGCCTTATCCTTTGCGAGGCCCAACCGGAGTTTTACCATTATTTTGGAAAATGGATCGCGATAAACATTAGTAAGCGGTCGGGCAATTTCAACTAATTGCTCAAGATCAATATGTTTCTTAACTTCTTCTGCTATTAATGAAATTTTTTTATCAATGTTTGGCAACTCATCATCTGGGACTAATCCTAATTGGCGTGATGGCAAACTCAATGCTTCATTGTGCGGTAGGTAACCTAAAACCGGTAAGTTCAAGTATCGATGAATCGCTCCTGCAATCAGTTCATAATGATTTTTGCTCATTACATTATTAATAATGACTCCCTTTATCGGTACAGCAGGATCAAACTCAATAAATCCCTTTAAGATTGCTGCGGCTGAAGTAGAAGTAGCACGCGCATTAATTACTAAAATAACTGGAATATTTAATTGTTTGGCGATACTAGCAGTCGAATAAGCATCTTTATCTGTCCCAAGTCCGTCATATAATCCCATAACGCCTTCAACAATTCCTAAATCAATCCCTTTTGTATCAGCTGTGAATAAATAATTTAACGTTGCTGGTTCAGGTACGAGATAATTATCAAGATTACGTGCGGGACGTTTAGTTATTCTAGTATGAAATTTTGTATCAACATAATCAGGTCCTACTTTATATGATTGAATTTTATACTGGTCGTTCAATGCTTTTAATATTCCAAGAACTGCTGTCGTTTTGCCTGAACCACTTGTTACCCCTGCAATCAAAACTTTTTTCATCTTTCATCACGCCCTAAAACTTTCTTTAGCGTATTCACAAGCAATACATTATCCTGCGGACCTTTTACTGCCACTCGATAATATTCTGATCCAAGTCCTTCATAGTCGTCACATTGACGAATTAAAATCCGTTGCCTTATTAACTTCTCTCTTAAGTCCGGATCAGAGCACTTGAACAGAAAGAAATTAGTAACACTAGGAAAGACTTTTATTGCTTTAATCTTTCTAAGTTCTTCATATAACGCCGGTTGCTGTACATCCAGCCATTGATGAGTTAACTCTATGTATCTCTTAGCCCTAAACATATTTTGACCAAATACATCAGCGATTCCATTAACTGACCATGTATTTTCTTGGACTTTTATTAATGATTTCAACTTATCATTTTTTGCAATTCCATAACCCAGCCTTAATCCCGGTATTGCAAAGAACTTAGTTGCAGCACAAACAATGTATACTCGGTCTTGATCCGTCAATTCGGTAACAAAGCTTGGCTGGCTACCAACTGTCAAATCGATAAAAGATTCGTCTAAAATTAACAATCGATGATGCTTATTACAGAAATCGGTAAGCATCCTTAAATCTTTAGGGGAAATTATCTGACCGGTAGGATTATTAGGACTAGTTAAACAAATGACGGTTATTTCATGATGAGCCCTCAGCAAATCAATAAGTTTATCTATCTTAAGGACAAAATCATTCTTCTCTTGTAACTGATAATGGTGGACTTTTACTCCCGTCCGCTTAAATAAACGTTCATATTCGCCAAACGTTGGTGCTAATATTAATGCATCAGTCGCTTTTTCAGCCCTAATAGCTTCATCCAATATTTCGGTAGCGCCATTTCCAACAAACACATCATCTGCATCTACATCAAGCTGTCCTGCAATTGCTTTTTTCAGTTCAGGATACTTCGGGTTAGGGTATACTTCGATATTAGCAAATGACTGTACTAATACATTCCAAAGGTCAGAAGGAAAACCTAGTGGATTAATATTTGCGCTAAAGTCCCTTATCTCTTCAACAGGGACGTTTAATTTTTTCGCTACTTCCTCAATATTTCCGCCATGATGAATTTTACTCACAATACCACCGCCAGTTCTATAGTAAGCGTTTTCTTATACGCTTATTAGATTACGATGTTCGTTTAACAAGTTCAATAGTTAACAACACATATGACAAAGAAAGATTAATCATATTTGGATTAGTTAAGAAAAAATAATTATTAGTTTCTTGTAGTCCCCATTTTTGTCTTTTTTTGCAAATCTATTAGTATATTTTTGTAATTTCCGTTAACTACCCTTTTATTTCGATGTGATAGCATTATATTTTTGAGTTTTTTAACCGCTTTTAGTATTATTTAGTCGATTATTGTAAAATCAGCCGACTCATTATTGTTTAAGGAGTAAAATTAGAGCAAAATAATGAAAGGATTAAGTCAAATGAAAATCTACACCAAGAATGGCGACAAGGGTCAAACAAGGATCATCGGAAAGCAAATCCTCTTCAAAAGTGATCCACGTGTTGAGGCATATGGAGAAATTGATGAGCTTAATTCATGGGTCGGTTATACTAGATCACTTTTAACCCCGCAAACAGCAAAGTTATCTAATGAATTAGAAGAAATACAACAACTGTTATTTGATTGCGGGCACGATTTAGCGACTCCTGCTGAAGACGAACGACATTCATTTGAATTTCATCAAAAAGAGCCAACAGCTTGGCTTGAACAAAAAATTGACACTTACACAGAAACAGTTCCAGCAGTAAAAAAGTTTATCCTTCCGGGCGGCAGTCAGGTAGCTTCTGCACTTCATGTTGCGCGAACAACTACTCGTCGTGCAGAAAGACGCATTGTTCTATTGATGCAGGAAGAAGAAATAAACCAAGACGTGTTGAGCTTTATTAACCGCCTTTCTGATTACTTCTTTGCGGCAGCTCGATATGCCAACTATCTTGATCAAAAACAGGACGTACTCTACCGCAACAGCAAAGACGTGTTTCACTAGCCCCCACAAAAAAAGAGAAATTACACTTCAGAATTAATCTGAGTGTAGTTTCTCTTTTACTTTACAAAAATATTTTGAAATTGCGGATGTGTTTCTAAATAGCTTTTAGCAAATGGACAGTTAGCCTTTACTTGGCGGTCCGCTCCTTCAACAAGCCACATTAGCGTTGTCATTATCTTGTTTGCGAGCCCTTGACCGCGACATTCAGGAGCCACCGTAACTTCCTCAATCACTACCGTTTTTCTCTCTGAATTATCCAATGTGATTGTCGCAATCTTAGTTCCTGAACCATCTAATAATGCCAATTCATTTGGTGAATAGCAGAAATTATGCCCCATATCAATACATGCTTGATATGGCAAGCTACTCTCACCGATAAATTGGGCAAAATCTTTAATATCCTGAGCTAAACGGCTTGCAAGTTTTGTATCATGATTACGGCCATCCTTGAATACTGATTGAACATTACCAATCGCAATTGTACAATTCATTACCCTCATCCCCAAGTACCGTAATACCTGGTGAAGGTGTGCATTAGCAATAATACCTCCCTTTTCGCCTGCAGAATCAGTCATTGCTAATACTGGCTTTCCCATCAAATGCTGGTTAGGCGAAGGAACCGAAAGAACATCTAATGCGTTTTTCAATCCCCCTGGAATCGAATAATTATACTCCTGTGTCACAATCAGTAACGCGTCGACACTATCTGTTGCTTTTCTAAATGCTTGCCATTCGATTGGCGGCTTTTTCTCTAAATCCGGATTATAGAACGGTAATATTGAGTAATTCAACTCTACAAACTCAAGACTAGTAGGAAGAGCAGTAAAATAATCAGCTACCTTTCGACTGTATGAATCTTTACTTAAGCTACCAATTAATACCCCAACTCTTGCCATTATAACCATTCCTTTCAAACTACTTACTTAGTCGCAGTTTCAACCAATCCTTTTGCAAATGTATTTAAGCGTTCAATATCTTCTTCATAAGGCTCTAAATCGATCTTCACTTTTTCAGCCCCTGATGTTGCCCCTGCCTTTTTAAATGCTTCATCAAAGTGATCAACGGTTGTATTAAAATATTCACCATAAAATTTATCGCCTGAGCCTGCAACTCCATAGACCTTGCCCGTCAAATCCGTTTCCTGGAGGTCATCATAAAAATCTAGTCCCTCTTCGGGCATTGCGCCTTCGTCATATGTATATGCGCATACAACTAAAATGTCGGCCTTAGCAAACTCAGTAACATCCGTCTGAGAAATCTCTGACTCAATCACTTTTACGTTTAATTTCGTTAAACTATCACAAACAATATTTGCAACTTCCTCATTATTGCCAGTCATTGTGGCATAAACTACATGTGCCGTTAACATTTTGTATTCCTCACTTAATTATTTAATATTCCATGGCTATGTGTAACCGCTTTTATTATAATACAGTTAAATAGTATAATTTTATAGAATTTACTGGAGGCAGTAACATGAAAAGGACTATGTTTATTGGTGCAATCGCTTGTGGAAAAACAACACTTACCCAACGTTTAGAACATCAGCAAATTAGATATAACAAAACGCAAGCTGTTGAGTTCACTTCAAATATCATTGACACACCAGGTGAATACATGGAACATCACAATATGATGAGCACGCTCCGTGTAACTTCAATGGATGCGGATATCGTGGTTTTATTACAAAGTGCTGTTGATAAGCGATTGGTTTTCCCTGCTGGTTTCTGCTCAATGTTTAGTAAGCCAACAATCGGCGTTATTACTAAAATTGATTTGGTAAATGACCCAGCTGATATTGAATATTCAAAAAAACTATTGCTTAGTGCCGGAGTCAAAAAGGTTATCCCCATCTCCGCCGTCAAAAATATCAATATCGATAAATTGCTTGCAGAGCTTAATTAATTAATATCCACAAGTGATTTATTAAATGACTATTCCAAATTATATATAATCCTGCTAAAACGTATACGATCTTACTTCCATAATTACCATATTTTTCTAATAATCCTGCAATCGGACCGAATGAAATAATTGCTTTCCCTAATAAGATAAGGATAATTGAACAAATTGTAAAAATTATTCCAATCTGGAGTATTTCCAGCCACGATAAATTTACCGCCCAAGGAATATAAACGGCTAAGTTATCACCGCCAAGGCTTAAACAAAACAAGAACAATGATATAAAACCCGTATTAATATTCTCATTATCATCGTCATTTTGACCGAATACTGCTAGAAAAATTAAAACGATTCCCATAAAGCCCGTAATCCAGTCAGGAAAAAGCGCTGCTAAGCCTTTTCCTAACACTACCCCTAAAATCCATAACGTAATCGTTGCTGTAACAAAAGCAATAATTGGCAATCGATAGTTATAGTTTCGTAAAACGAATAACAGGGCAATGAAAGTATCAATGTTCAACCCGATAAAAATCATTAGGACTGCCAAAAGATTCATAATTTATCAATTCCTTTAAGTGGCCTGTTATAATAACATACCTTCTGCTTTCCAGTCACCGGATCAACTTGAATTTTACTAACACTCAAATTTCGCGGATTCTTAAAAGCAGTACCGTCTGTGTTATTCAAACACAAAGAGATAATATTTTTGATTACCCAGCCGTGTGTCACAACTAAGATTGTTTGACTAGGATATTCTCGTGAAATTTCAGTAACAAACGTCCAGACTCTCTTCCGTGCATGTGCGAAGCTTTCACCATTGTTGATTTCAATCGAGTGCGGATAAACATCGTTGGTTTCCGAATCAAAATATGTTGTGTACTGCCTTTTCAAGTCAGCAATCGCCGTTCCGTTCCACTGTCCATATGAGATTTCTGACAGTCGTGAATCAACCCGCACATTGATATTGGTGTGATTACAAATGATTTTACTGGTCGCTAATGCTCTTTTTAACGGACTAGTGTAAGCAAAATCAATTTGGTTATGCTTTAACACTTCTTGATAGGCTTTTGCATCTGCAATGCCCCGCTCTGTTAGTGTTGCAAGCCTATTATTTAGCGTTCCCTGAATATAATTTAGCCGATTCGCATAAGTTTCACCATGACGGATTAAAAGAAGAGTTGTCATTACTATCACCTAAAATAATTATGTATAAATAAAGCAGTTAATAATGTTACCGCTTTACTTATTTTAATCATATCGTAAGATGGGCAAAAGCTTAACCGTAAAATTAAGCTTTTGCCCATCTTTACTCAAGTATTCAAACAACTTAAATTACTTTTCTAGGTACAGATACTTTAACTGTTCAACCATTGAATTACTAATTTGCAAGACATCATGTAAATAATTTTGCATTCCGCCATATTTAGAATTGATTAGAGAGATTGCCTGATCATAATAACACTTGTTAGCTGTTGAAAGATCATAAATTGAGTGCAAGTAATTCTCACCCAGATCAGCCTCCACAGCAAAGCGCAACCGTTCCTTTATTCTTTTAACAGAAGTTTTATTAGTTAAAATATAATCCTCATAAATTGTGGATTCTGGAACACCTAGCAAACTTAGCAAGTAAATAGCTGCTAACCCTGTTCGATCTTTTCCTGCCGAACAATGAAACAAAATTCCGCCTTGCGTTGAATGCAGGCATAGTTTTTTTATAAATTGATGAAAAGCTTCCTGCGCTTGCTCATCAGTAACAAATTGGCGATACACAGATAGCATCCGATTAAATCCCGCTCGCGGATCTTTGGAAAATACTTTCCGCGCTTCAATAATGTCAACGTTGCTCTCAGTAATATCATTATCAAATACTGGTATTCGAATATACTTTATCAATGATGTTAATTGGTCCGGATACAATGCAACTTCTGATGTTGAGCGGAAATCAATCACTGCCCTTATGCCATACCTATAAAGTTCTCGTTGCTCAAATCGATCAAAATAGGAGAGATGCGCAGAACGAACGAGAGTGTTCCATTTTAAGACCTGACCGTTTAGCGTCTTATACCCGCCAAGATCACGAAAATTAAAACCATTATTAAACGTCAAGATCCGCTGGTGCGTCGTCATTTTGCATCCCCCTCCTTTCTAAAGAAGTGTATTCATTCATACAATTTACTGAATGAATACACTTCTAAACTATGTTCGTGTAATCTCAGGAACATCAAAACCTAGTAATGCATGTAGTTTATCAACAACATGACGCAAAGCCGATTCAACCTCGGAAACTTCACCGACGATAACAACTGACCCACTAAAACGATCAATAAAACCTAAGGTAACGTTACTGGATTTTGTTGCAATATCACCAGCAATAATTGATGCTTCACTAGGCGTAATTGTTAGAATCCCAAGTGCATTTTTAGGTGTCTGAATTCCCAATTTTTCGTAAATATCTGGCGTAGGATTGGCTACAATATGGGCTAATGTCACCTGCTTACCTGGAACATATTCTTGAATTGTTCGTTGAATATCCTGTCTAGCCATAACACCATCCCTATCCTACTGTTGCTGAGTTACATTCATTACATCACGAGCAATAATGATCTCTTCGTTTGTCGGAATAACTGCAACCTTAACTTTACTATCCGGTGCTTCAATACTAAGCGCATTCTGCTTATTTTTTTCTTCATCAATCTTAACCCCAAGATAATCAAGGTTTTTACAAATTTGACTACGAATATAAGCAGCATGTTCGCCAATTCCCGCAGTAAATACTAAGGTGTCTAATCCGTCAAGGTCAGTTGTATAAGCACCGATATATTGCTGAATCGAGTGAACAAATACATCTAATGCTAACTGAGCACGTTCATTACCATTTTTAGCCGCACTTTCAATTTCCCGTTCATCATTAGAAATTCCTGATAATCCCTTTAAACCGGAATCTTCATTCATAATTCGGCGCATTTCGTGAGAATCAATGTTAAGTTCTTCTTCTAAAAATGGAATTATTTCTGGATCAATATCCCCACAACGGGTTCCCATTACAACCCCTGCTAAAGGTGTAAAGCCCATTGATGAGTTAACTGACTTCCCGTCTAAAATTGCTGAAACGCTCGATCCATTACCCAAATGGCATGTAATCATGCGGCGCGTCTTTTCTTTTCCAAATAATTCCCGTGCCTTTTCAGAAACATATTGGTGGGAAGGAGCATGGAACCCATAACGACGAATTTGATATTTTTCATAAAACTCATATGGCAAAGCATACATATAAGCCTTCTTAGGAATCGTATGATGGAACGAATTATCGAAAGTAACAACTTCTTTGGCATCTGGAAGGAATTTCTCAAAAGCCTTTATTCCCGCTAAACCATTTGGATTATGGAGAGGAGATAATACCTTTAATTCATCAATTCGTTTTTCTACTTCTGGAGTGACCGCTACTGCATGCGTATAGTAGCTCCCACCATGAGAGATACGGTGACCGACACCGTAAATTTCAGACTTATCCTTGACAACCCCGCTTGACATCAGAACATCAATTATATGATCAATTGCTTCTGAATGATTCTTTAATGGTAGTTGTCTAGTTTCTCCAGTTTTTTCAGTTTTGTATGAAAGCTGACTTGTTGAAGAACCGAGATTTTCTGCAGAGCCGCTAATTAATAATTTTTCTTCTGGCATCAAATAAAGTTTAAATTTGATTGATGAACTACCAGAATTAATTGCAAGTATTTTTTTAGACATCTAATCACTCCAAATAAACTAAGTTAACGAATTATTGCTTCGTAAATCATCTTCAGATCATCATCTGAAGGAACAACCGGATTGCCTGGGAATGTTGCGTCCTTCTTCGCGTTAGCAACAACTGTATCGGCAGCTGCTTCTGCTTTTGCGTGATCAACTCCAAATGCTTGGAGGGTCATTGGACAATTCATTTGCCGTGCCATTTCACGAATCTTTGCAATCAGCCGCTTAACAGCCAAACGGTCACCAACCCCAGGTGCAGCAATTCCGGCTTTCTTAGCAGCAACTGCAAACTTGTGCAGAGCCTCCTCACAGTGTTCAGCATTATATGCAACAACATATGGTAATAACATTGTGTTTGCTAAACCATGAGGAACGTGGAAGTTAGCACCTAATTGGTGGGCAATTGAATGACAAATACCAAGTCCAGCAATATTAAAGGCTGTTCCCGCAATATTAGACGCTTCATGAACAATCTTACGTGCGTCAACATTGTCACCATGACGGTAACATTCAACAAGACATTTAGTTACCGCATCAATTGCTTCTTCTGATAATGCAACGGTAAATAAATTAGCGTCCTTAGCAACTAATGATTCAAGGGCATGAGTTAAAACATCCATTCCAGAATAAGCAGTAACACTCTTTGGTGCAGTCATAACCAATTTAGGATCAAGCAAAGCACAGTCTGGTGTTAAATAGTCTTCAAGAATTGGAATCTTACGATGTTCTTTAGTATCAGAAATAACAGCGGTATTTGTAACTTCTGAACCAGTTCCACTTGTTGTTGGAATTGCAATATACTCATTAATCTTGCACTTACCAAGTTTTTCACCAAAGAAGCGAATTCCTTTACCGGTGTCCATTGCAGAACCACCACCGATACCAATTACAATTGTTGGTTTCAGCTTTAAGAATTGTTGAACCCCTTCCATAATCTTATCCAGTGGTGGATCTGGGACAACATCAGAGAAAATCTCGCATTTATTACTATCATTAATATGACTTTCAATTTCCTTTAATGTGTCACTACCTGGCAAGAATGAATCACAAACTAATAAAATTCGTTCATTTTGAAGGGTTTCTAACTCCTTCAAACTATCTGTTCCCGAATAAATACGGGTTGGCATACTAAATTTTTCCATCGGCATTATGCCTCCCATTAGTACCAATTACGGACTGAGAACCCTTGTGGCGAATTCAAACGAACACGGCGAGTAAAGGTTCTTGCAGTACATGTTCCTTCACCAGTTGGCGTAGCAATTGTTAATGCTGAAGCACCTGAGTGAGCACCATTATCAGCAACACCTGTTCCAACATAGGATGGACCATTAACAACAAAGATTGAACATTGCATCCGGTGAGCAGCATTATTAATATGCTTCAAATTATTAGAATGAATAGTTGCAGTATGGTGGTTGCCTTGCTCTACTTCAACAGCGGTATTTAAGACGTCATCAAACGTTGGGCAAGAAACAACCGGTAAGATTGGCATTAACATTTCTGTCATTACTAATGGATGTTCCTTTGGTAATTCACAGATAATTTCTACCGGATGACCAGTGTATGGAATATTAGCTTGGTCTAAGATGTAGGTTGCATCCTTACCAACAAACTTCCGATCAGGAGCACCATTATCTTGAATGCACATATCAGCAAGTTTATCAGCCTGCTCACGGTTAACAACAAAAGCACCTTCATCTTGCATCTTCCGGATTAATTCATCCTTAATGCTGCTTTCTGCAACAACTTCCTTTTCAGCAGTACATAAAATATCATTATCAAATGAAGCTGAAGTAATAATATTATGCGCAGCTAGGTCGATATCAGCTGTAGCATCAACCATTGCTGGAGGATTACCTGGGCCAGCACCAACAGCCTTCTTACCACTAGTCATTGCTTGGTGAACAACAGCAGGTCCACCGGTTACGGCAAGCATAGCAATATCTGGATGCTGCATCATCTGTTGAACGGATTCAATTGTTGGTGTTTCGATACTTACAACTAAATTGTGAAGACCGGTTGCATCAGCAATGAAGTCGTTCATCTTTTCAATCGTCCAACGAGTTATGTTCTTAGCACCAGGGTGAGCACCAAAGTATAGCGTATTTCCACCAGCAAGCATCATAATTGCATTTGCAATAACTGTTTCAGAAGGATTTGTACTTGGACCAACAGCACCAATAACACCGTATGGTAACCGTTCATACATAACCATTCCGCCATCGCCGTTTTCAGTGACTGGTTCAAGGATTTCTGGGCCTGGAGTGTTGTATAAAGCATTATGCAATTTAGCAATCTTTGCTTCTACCGTTCCCATTCCAGTTTCTTCTTTGATGTCCTTTGCCATCTTTTCAATATATGGACGGAAACCTTCCTTGATAGCATCAATTACTTGTTGCCGAACCGCAATTGGCTTGTCACGGTATACTTCTTGAGCAGCTTTAGCAGCAGCAATTGCATCATTAACATTGGTAAAAATACCACGATGTCCATCATCGTTGGTAACTGCTGTACTGTTAGAACTAGCATTATCTAATTCTTCCGCTAGGATCTTGCGAACAGCACTTTCAATATCATTGATCTGCATATCTATTTACTCTCCTTCAAGAATTCTGCAACAGCAGCTTCACAAATTGATTGATCTTCTTCAACCAATCCACCGCTAACACCAATTGAACCAATAATTTCATCATTAATCTTCAATGGAATACCACCAGCAAATGATGCTAAGCGACCATCAAGCATTGTTTCCATTTGGTACAATCCGGCACCAGGTTGGATATCTTTACTGATATCTTTTGTTGGTTCCTTCATTGCAAGTGCAGACCATGCCTTTTTAGGAGCAAGCGTACAACTTACTAAGTTAGCATTTGGCATATGGTAACTCATTTGAAGTACTTGATCAGCCTTCATAATTGCAATTGTTACGCCTACGCCAAGCTCATTAGCACGGGCAACAGCTGCATCAATTACCTTTTCCATTTTATGACGATCAAATAAGTTCTTAGAATTATTGCTATTGATTACGCTTTCAACAATCTTACTAATTTGTTCTTCATTCATTCTTAACGCACGTCCTTTTCTTCCTGATAACGTTGATAGATTTTAATCACATTATCAGTAACTGTATTTAATAAATCCTCGTAGTCCTCATCACGAGCCACGATATACAGGAAATCAGATAATCGGTTTACGTATCGCTCTAACTCTGGACGAAACTTAACATCTTTTGATAATCTGACAAATAATCTTTCGGCTCGTCGACAAATCGTCCGACAAACATGGAGTTGTGCACCAGCAGTACTTGACCCCGGTAAGATAAAGCTATGAACTGGCGGCAACTTAGCTGTATATTCATCGATTATTTTTTCTAATCGACGAGTATCTTCATCGGTAATAATTTTACTTTTATCTGTAAAATATTGCCTTTTTTCGGTAGCTATCTCACCTTGAAGAAAAAACATCTTATATTCGACTTCTTGCAGAAGTTTTTTATTACGTTTACTCTCACAAAATTTATCTGCCAAACTGATATTGGCATTTAATTCATCAAAAGTTCCGTAAGTTTCAACTCGCAAAGAGTCTTTAGGCACCCTTGTACCATCAAATAAGCTTGTTTCTCCTTTGTCACCACCTTTTGTGTAAATAGCCATTTTAATTCCTCCAATGTGTACTACTTATCAAAACGGTCAATTATTCCTACAATAGTACAATCATTAACATCCCTAGGTTGGTCCTCATCACGTTCTCTATCAGCACGTCTTGCACCAGCGCCTCTTACGATTAATACATTGTCACCAATCCCAGCATTTACCGTATCGGCTGCGACCTGTTCAAATCTCACCGGTTGCTGGTCAGAATTAATCTGCTGGACAATCATTAGCTTTTTCCCAACTAGAGATGGATCCTTTTGGGTTGCAACAACACTACCTACTACTCTCGCCATATACAATTTTCTTCAGTCCTAATCTTAATTTTTATTTTTTTATAGTTACAAATATCAATCGCTTCATCAGTAATAAACTGCTTTTGATATCTGACAAGAATTGATTTATCTGGTTTAGCAGCTATTTCTCCTCTTGTAATAATTCGATTATGACTGGCAATCACTGGCGATTCATTATCAACAACAAAGAGGATTGGCCAGTCTAAAATCATCATTCGTGGAATAAAATTAACCATTTGTTCGTTAATCAAAAAATAAAATTTAACATCATAGCTAATTCCTTCTAACACCCAGTTAACCCAAGCATTAGTTTTTTCCATTGAATACAAATCCTTTACTAGACTAATTGATATATTTCTAAGAATAACTTTTCCGTTCCGCAAAAAAATTTGTTCACTAGGCGGGGCAACCTGCTGATTAAAAGAAACATCCGTACTAGTACGCTTTCGTTCTTCTAATCGGTGCATAACCTGTTGTAATAGGCTATCCATTTATTCACCCCCTCGTAATCCTTAAAGAGTTAATCTTTTTTCTTAATGATGACTTTTCCGTAAGAATTGTTACCTAGTCCAACATTTGCAGCATTGGCTTCGTCTGTATCAATATGCATTTCAAGAACGAAATCTTCACGTGGACGGGCAACAACGTCATCAAAAATTGTCTTACGTCCACCATCGCCATCAACTTCAACCTGCATAGAGTCGCCAAGCTTAACACCAAAACGTTTAGCATCTTCAAGGCTCATGTGGATGTGTCGTTTAGCAACAATTACACCTTGAATTTCAATCTCAGCATATGGTGATCGAACCTTAATTGACGGCGTACCATCAAGATCACCTGACATCCTAATTGGCGCATCTATTCCAAGCGTAAAGTTTTCAGAACGAGCAATTTCAACTTGTGAATGTGAACGATATGGTCCCATTAATCGAACATTCTTGATTGTTCCCTTTGGTCCGATTAAATCCACTGTCTGTTTTGCAGCAAAATCAGCATGTTGCCGCAACTTCTTAAGCATTTCTATTTTCTGCCCAGGGAAGAGTTTTTGAAAATCTTCTTCAGTTAAGTGAACATGGTGATTTGAAACACCAATCGGAACGAGATTAGGATTAAGGGTTTCCTTAATAATCGCCCGAATAAGCGTCCTTAAATGTTCTTCATCCATAAATAATCTTCCTTTATTTTAACTATTCAGCGTCACTGCCTGATACTGGTAAGATCTTTTCAACTTCTTCGTGAGGACGTGGAATTACGTAAGATGATACAACTTCACCAACGCCTTCAGCAGCTTGAACCCCAGCATCAACAGCGGCTTTTACAGCACCAACATCACCACGGATCATAACAGTTACTAATCCGCTACCAATTTTTTCTTGACCTGTTAATGTAACATTAGCTGCCTTTACCATTTGATCAGCTGCTTCAATTGATGCAACTAAACCTTTAGTTTCAATCATTCCTAAAGCGTTATTCATAATATATTCCTCCTATTTTTTCTTTAATTCGTTGTAATGAATGCACTTTTTATGTGGTTCACCTAATTTTCGTGGACACTTTGGATCACCGCACATGTTGCATGTGACCTTTTTATTAGAACTTACATCCTGCTCATTATCAGGACCGTCTACTGTTTTAGAATTATCTGATGACAGTGGTTCTTCATCTTTAATTGAAGATTCTTCGACCTGTTCATCTACTTTTTCATTAATGCTATCTTCAACTGGCTCCGGTTTAATCGTTATTGTTTTCTCCATCGGTTTTTGATTAGGCTCTTTCTTCTTGGGACCTTGATTTAATAAATCTGTCTTTCCTAAAGAACTTAATCCCGAAGCAGGACGACCAATAACCACTGACGTTACATACACATTCGGCAAATAATCCTTAACGGCTTCAACAGCAACCGTTACAGCAGATAGTTCACCGCTAACTTGTAATGTAACCCAGCCATTTCCCTTTGTATTTTGAATACTACTAAGGTCAACATCCGCAGTCTTTAGCATTCGATCAGCAGCAACAATAGCACCAGATAATCCATTACATTCTACATAGCCTAAAGACTTCATAACTAAATCACCTGTTTACCATTTCCTTAAAGGGAATTCCCTTTACTAATCGCGCTGCATTTGCTCCTAGAATTCGTAATTGCTTACCATCGCTAATTGTTTCATCGAATAGCGGTTTATCTTCTTTTAAATTTTTATAGTGAACGATAAAACGATCACCATCAAAAGCAATCCCAACCGATAATCGCGATGCAAGCGCCGATTGATATGCTCGGCTTACAACGTTATCAATATCGATTTCTCTGACCGCTACTGGTATTTGTTCTTCTTCAATCCCGTTAAATAGTGGTGTAGCACTCTTGGGAATAGCAGTTCCATTTTCAACACCCACGATGATTGAAGGACGCTCTGAATCATTGTTCATATTGCTTCCTTCTTTCTTCGCCATAACGGAGAATCAATCCTGTCGCAACGGCATTTCTTGGTCCTTCTATTCCACGAACATTTCCACGACCAGCAACTAAATTAAAATGCGCTAATTCATCTGTTACTAATTGTGGTATCTCGAAGTCTAAGGCAGAACCACCAACAATTACAACAAATGGAATATCACGAATGTTACCTGTTGGGCTAACGTACCTAAGAGCTCGCAATGCATTTGTTACAAACACACGCTTTTTTGCACTTTGGCGAACCAGCTTGATCTTCTCAATGCTTGGATTTCCGGTAACCGGTTCATACCCATCTGGTTTAATTACAACGACACGGGCAAACAATGACGACGGAAGCGGATCTTCAAAGAACTGTACTGATCCGTCCTCATGCCGAATTTGGAATAGGTTTTCGACTTTAGCTAATGGATAGCGCTTAATATCCTCTGCCAAGTGAATGTCATTTAATCCCAATTCAGAGTTAATAATCATCGTAACCATGTCACCAGCACCAGCTAAGTGAATTGCTACAGTTTGGTCTTCTTTATTGATAATTGAAGCATCTGTTGATCCGGCACCTAAGTCAAGAATTGCAATCGGTTTATCTGTTCCTGGCGTTGTTAAAGCACCACGAATTGCAGATTCAACTTCAGCACCACCAATCTCAACTTTCGTATGGAATTCATCTTCAATTAACTTAGCAATTACTTCCATTTGAAGGTGATCAGATTTAACCATTGCAGCAATTCCAACTGCCGATTCATTAGAGAACTCACCAGCCAAACCGCCACGAACTTCTACAGGTACCTGTGTATCTACAGCCAGCAAATCTTGAATAGCAATTTCACTATTCTTCTTTCCAGTTAAGTCAGCCATTGTCTGGCGAACATTTTCAAGCATTCCACCAACATTAGTCCCAGATTCCCCGGTAATATCATTAATATGACGGAAACTAGAAACCTTCTTCATAATGGCATCAGCACCTTCTGAAACGCCGACTTCTTCTTTTCCCGTATCACCGTTAATGATAATATTTCCTGCTGGGATTACACGTGCCTTGACATCCCCTGCTGGTGTCTTAATAACAACAGCAGAGCGGTTACCAATAAGCGCACGTGAGACTGGAACAATGTTTTTAGTTTCTTCGGAATTTAATCCAAATAAGGTAGCAATACCATATGGATTCGAAAGCTGCGAGATAACCTGTCCCGGACCAGCAACCTCAACAGCTGCCAACATGTCTAACGGAACTTTATCAATCATGGCAACTTCATCAACAATCGGGATTGGCTTATTCAATCGATTATCAACTAACACACCATCATCATTTTTTAAAATTGCAGCTGTAATCTTATAACCTGAAGCAACATATGCATTAATCAACTTAGCAACGTCTTCAAAATCAATATCTTTAGGAACAACAACAATATAGTTTTTATTTTTATCAGTCTTTTTTACAAGATCTAATAGTTTAACCGTTATTCCTGCTCCTGTCCCAATACCGCCTGGAGTATCAGGATTGTGCCCGATCATGGTTGACTCAGTCACGACAGTTTCAGTAATTGTTTCCATCGCTACGTCACCAATAACCGGTGTTGCCTCATTAATCCTAATAAGATCAATATCATTAATTGTTAAATTAGCCTTATTAAGAACTTGATTGATGGAATCTCTAATTCCAACTAGGTTTTGCTTTGTACCCTTGATACCAGTAGTAGGGGCTATTCCAGAGCCAATAAAGTTAATTGTTCCATTATCGGCAACATCAGCTAACGCTACTTCAGTGGAAGAATTACCAATATCAACACCAATTACCTTTTCAGTTGCCATACAAAAAACTCCCTACTTTATCAAATACTAGTTATCACCCTTGAGCTTCTTTCGGCTTTCATAGTAATCTGCAGCTTCTTCAAACCAAGCCGCACATACTTCAGCATGATATTTATCACGAAGCTCTTTAGCAATATCTAATAATTCTTGCTTTGTCGAACGGAATGGACGTAATGCATCATACATTTGTAAGACACGATCATCTGGTACACGCGTTAATTCAGCAGCCCGTTGCAGGTTCTTTTGAATTGCTGGTCGACCAGCATTTGCGGCAATCTCACCTTGGAGTTTTAGAGCTTCTGGAGTAATACGTAATTCTTTTGGATCAACTTGGTTATTTACAACCTTTTGTAAGGTAATGTCATCAAGGTTTGATCCCTTTGGCGTCTTTACTAAATCACGGTGTTTTTGGTAAAGAGGATAGTCATCTGCTGTCATTTCCTTACCATTATTTACTGAAGTAGCACTTGCTGAACTGTCAGAAGATGAGCTATTTCCCATCTGTGCCATGATCTTTGCTACTAAATCATCAACTTCACTCATCTGTTATGCCTCCTTAATCGAACGTAACTTTGATTTCTTCTTCAGGCTTTCCAACAACAACTTGATGAGTTTCACGAATATGCATAATTGCTGAAATAGCTTGGTAGTGAATACGAGCAAGTTGATCGTTCTTAGCTGGAACTGGTTCTGGAGATTCGCCTTTAGCATACATCGCTGCATTTTTACCAATTGCCCGGAAGGTTTCTGGTGTAAGAACCGGAGCCTGTGGGAATAGTTCAAGATTACCTAATGGGTCTTGATCCTTTTGGTGAATAACAGTTGTTCCTTTAGATTGGATACCAATTGCAATTCCTGAACCAGATAAGTGATCACCTTGAACAGCACAGAAAGCAACATCTGAGGTCCGGTATACCTTGATTACTCGAGCCTTAAGTCCTTCTTCTTCAATACCGGCAATTACCTGCCGAAGAACTTCTTTATGTGGAATACCAGTTTCAGTTTTATCTAAAACTGTCGCAAATGCAGGTGCAACGGCAATTACAACTTCATCCTTTGAGTAACCTGGTTTTGCTTCACCAATTGGTTGGAACCAATCAAGTTTCTTTTCAGGAACCGCCTTACTGTTTGGTTGTTGAACTTCTTCGGTAGCAGTTGCAGTGCTGTTATTATCCTTGTCAAAATTGATTTTAGTATCAATTTGATTAGTCTCGTTTAAAACTTCTTTAACGATCTTACGAAGTAAATTTTCATCGATATCAGCCATAAGAGATTACCTCCTCTCTATAGTTCCAAGTGTTCTGGATCAAGTGCGAATGGAAGATCTTTAATCCGGTCCCATTCTTCCTTGTCTTCATATAGACGATATCCAGTACCTGGACCTTGGTAGTCATTTCCGTCATTTACAGCAGAAGTGATGTTCCAATTTTTATCAAAGATTGATGAAGTTTGAAGGTAATCACCAACAACCTTTTGCTTTTGAAGGTTCAATACGGCTTCAGCAACGTCCTTAAATCCATGGTTATAAAGAGCTTTAATAATATCAACAGCAGTAATACCACGGTCCATCATATCTTGAGCGGCTTTCATATCTGCAACCATGTCACGTTTTGGCATGTCATCGTGAGTGTTAGCATATGTAGCAGCTTCAACTTCTTCATCAGTAATCTTAGGTAGTCCAAGATCTTCAAATACAGCTTGTAATGCCTTGGCAGCCTTATTACGAGCCTTAATAATTGTTTCTTCTTGAACTGGATGAATACCATAGTATTGACCTAAGTCACGTTCCATAACATACATGTCGTCGTAGTCCATTGCATCAGTGTTTGAACCAGCGAATGTATTATCGTAGTTAGGAGTTGATGAGTAACCAGAGTTAATGTAATCAGTACCGGCAATAAATTGACCAATAAACCGTTCAGTCCGCCGCATATCTGAGTGTGAGTATGCTTGGTCACAACCAGAAGCACATTCAATATCACACATCATACATAATAGGTTTTCACCAAGAACTTCCCGGATACCGTTAGGAACAGCACCTGGAATTTCAATACAACTTACGGCACCGTTTTGAAGCCCTTGAACACCTGAAGCCTTGGTAAGTAAAATACAACGCGCTTCAAGATATAACATTGACTTACCTTCTGGGTAACCCATCAAAACTTCTGAACCGGCACCTGAAGTAAACCGCATCTTCAAACCACGTGATGCATAACATGATGCAAGGAATCCTTTAGACCATGGTGTATCATCACCATCAGTAAATACCCGGTCAGTACCATAAACTGAAATAGTTTCAGCATAAGCGGTAAAGCCACGCATTCCTAATTGCAATTCGGTTGCTTCTTCAACAGAACATTGTGTTAATACACCAGGACGACCGGTTTGAGCACCAATCAAGATTGAAATAGCATTAAATGGTGCGTAACGGGCAACGGCAGTAGTAGTTTCTTGTTCTGGGAAGCCACGAAGCGCAGCATCAGCAGCATCAGCAGCAATTTGAACAGGGTTATCAACCGTGTTAGTAACGTGACATTGGTTATCTGGTTTCCGACGCGGACGCATCTTCTTGATAGCCATAATCATTTCACCAAAGTCAAGCTTACTAATAATTTCTTCGGCTTTCGCTGGAGTTAGTGCAGAAGTAATTTCAATAATGGATTCACGTGATACATTTGGATCAACTAACATCCGTGCAATCTTAGTTGAGTCCATATTGATAACCTTTTCAACATTGTCAACGTTAATTCCATACTTAGCAATATAGAGGTCAATTAGGTCAAAGTCTTCCCGCTTCTTGCCATCCATTTCGACAATCTTACCGTTCTCAACTTTTACACTTGGCTTAGGGTCATTTGGACCCATCATTGCAACGAAACCTTCTTCAGGCCATTCCTTAACAAATGTATCTTGATGAATTGGCCGCTTTTCTAGTTCTTCAAAACGTTTTTGACGTTTCATAATAAAGTAGTCCTCCTTCCAGATCTACTTAATGTATGATGGGAAATCATTAACTGGTTCTTCACCAAACTGTGACAACAACTTTAATCCAACTTCTCGTCCAGCCATAACAGCTTGACGAACGGCACCTGAATCACCGGTAATGGTCAAGCATCCTTCGTTTGAGAAACTTGTTCCGTGACTAGGAGAAGTAAAGTTTAGTGGTTCTACACCAGCAGTCTTCAACGCTTTATCTCCCATAACAACACCAATACCTGAAGGACAACCACAGATTAATCCAAAAGCTTTTCCTTCAACTGCGCCTAAGCCAAGATGAGCAGCACCGGCAGCACGAGCTGTAAATTGTAGTTCAAGGTGCCCGGCTTTCGCATTATAAACATCCCCAAATGTTCGATGAAGATTATCAAGAGCAACACGAATTGCTTGACGTGCATCAGCTGGATCGTCACCACCAATGATGATTAAACATCCGTGACCACCGCCGCCTTTGGTATCACGTGGCCATTCAACATCAATACATTCCATATTAGTAGCCTTGATACCTTCATCCATTGCCATGATTTGCGGACCAGCACCAGTACGATCGCTCAAAATTCCTAGTGTCTTATATTGTTTTGTAACATCCAATTTATCTAGTAATTGTTGGTCAACACGTGGAATCACCATTCCGATAGTGTCACCAATTTCACTAGCACCGACAAATTCGGGAACTGTGCTAGTAGAATTTAGAAAGTCATTCATTTTTTTGCCTCCTGCTTATAAAAGCTCCTAATAATAAAGCTCTTATTACAGATATTTGTATCTTGCAGTCTGTATAAGGGCTTTAACCTTTAAAAACTTATTCTTTATTTGGTAAGAGCTTTTCGACTTCAGATTGAGGACGTGGAATTACGTAGTTAGAAACAACTTCCCCAATATTTTCAGCAGCCTGAACACCAGCGTCAACTGATGCTTTAACAGCACCAACATCACCACGAACCATAACAGTTACTAATCCGTGACCAATTTTTTCTTGACCGATCAATTTAACATTAGCTGCCTTAACCATTGCATCGGCAGCTTCAATTGATGCTACAAGTCCTTTAGTTTCAATTAAACCAAGTGCTTCTTGTCCCATAAAAATTGCCTCCTAAAGTATAAACACAATCAGCGATGAAAGAAATCGCTTACAATTTGGTACATGTTCATTCTATAACATGGCGTTTATAATATATTATCTTAAAAATCTGTATATTAGATAGAAAGACAAAAAAGCATAATTATATGTTACTAAATTGACAAAATAGCGCTTACTTTGCATAAATATATGCTAGTATGGTAGGGGTATAGTTGATAATAACCTCTAAATAAGATAAGTTAGGTGGATTTTTTATGTACGAATATTCATCAAAGTTTCTTAACGACATCCAAAGAGTTACTAAAACTTTTCAAGATCTCACTAAGAATAATATTGTTTTCACAAGTGTGACTGGCACTGTTGTAGATTGTAATACGCTTCTTTTTGATTCAAATGTATCCCTAGATTATTTAAGGAAACTAGGATTCAAAAACTACTTTCTTTTTCCACTGGCTGTTAATTGTTCTTTGAGCGGATTTTTTATTCTTGATGCCTCACATATTGATGTTGACTTTATTAAATTGTGTGGAAAATATATCGAAACATCACTCAAAGAAATCATTAGTGATAAATCCAATCAAATTATTATCTTAGATCCAATTGAGGCTTCTAAGGCTTCCTCATTAGCTCAATCCCTTAACAGCATTTTAAGTATCTCTGAGGCTCCAACTGGTGCTGGCGTCTATCCGCTTCCAACGAATTTCACAGTCAATGGCAATAATGCAGGAGATTCGTCACCATCTGATATTGAAAAAAATATCATGATGGCATTAAAATATATCAACTCCAATCTCGAAAAATCATTAACCCTCGAAAACGTTTCTCAAAAAATATATTTATCTCCTTCGTACTTAAGTCGAATCTTTAAGAACTACTTTAATGACAACTTCATCAATTACATCAATTTGCAAAAGATTGCTCTTGCACAAGAAAAGCTTATTTTTACAAATACGCCAATAAATAAATTAGCTCATTCGGTTGGGTTCTCACAAACAAGTTACTTTACTAAGATTTTTAAACAGAAAGTTGGGATGACACCTTCAAAATATCGTAAATATAATTCTGCAATTAAGAAAATTTATACCATCCCGCGAAATCTCCAATGGCGATCTAATAAATCTGTTTATGAAATTTCAAAAGACTTCTTTAATAAGAACGAAATCTCATTTAAAGCCCGCGATTTAAACGGGTATCCTTACATCTATTCAATCAACGATTTAAACGATGTCCGTAACAAAGCCGGTTGGGTTTATACAGTAGATTGCTCACAACCAATTATTCCTGCAAGTGAAATAAACGTTTTTGACCGTTCAGTAATACAATGGATTTATACTGAAAAAATTATTTAAAGATAGCAAAAGCTCTTTCATATCGGCCCAGAAGTCGATTTGAGAGAGCTTTTTACGTGTATTTCACTTTATTTATTGTTTTAATCGTCAAACATTGCAATACCCAATGGCGTTACGAATTGTGGATAAAGCGGCTTATAAACCTTACGCTTCAAAGACTTACTAAATGTGGTTGTAAATTCCGCAAAGTTAGTAGCACCGCCTACAACGATTACTGGGTCGATAACTTCCGCACCCATGTTTTGAACAATTGCTGCCATCTTTTCTACAACTGGTTTAATAACGGCATACACTTCAGGTTCCTTATCTTTATTACGCTTTAGTTGTTCTGCTTCGTCATTCTTAATCTTATAGCGTCCGCCCAGAACAAGCGTCATGTGGAAACCACCCGTTGCTTCATCAATAACATGAATGAGCTTATTATTCTTGAAAACACTAATTCCAGTGGTTCCTCCACCAATATCAACAACCGTACCATTAGCTAATCGCAGAAATTTAGCTGCCGCTGTTGGTTCATCTTCAATACCTGTACAAATCATACCTGTTTCTTCAATAACATTAGCAACCACTTTAGCACTTTTTTCACCAGTCTTCGGAGGAATTGCACCACAGGCTGTCTTAAGCTCACATCCTAGCACTTTCTCAGCCTTTTCCTTTAGGCGCCTTAAAATATTAACTGATTCCATAAAATTAACTACGATACCGTCTTGAACTGCATGGTCATATTCATATGCTCCATACACAATTCTATTTTTAGAATCAAGGACCGTTAAAACGATTGAAGAGGTTCCTAAATCTACCCCTGCCTTTAGTTTTTCTTCAGGCTTAACTTTGCGCATGGGCTTATCGCCGTTAACAATCATTGCGAATTTTTTTAATTGTTCATTACTATTCTTTAATATTTCTTTTTCCATTAGCTTTCTCCTACGGGCTACCGCATTTAAACTAAATAAAGAGGCTGCTTAGCCTCCCCTTTTATATCATCATTAAACAAGCGCTGTTTGTAAAGCACATGCAAGAAGGCCCCCAACAATTGGCCCACACATTGGAACCCAAGCATACCACCATTCTGCAGCTCCTTTATTTGGAACCGGCAAAATAGTATATGCCAAACGTGGTGACCAATCACGAGCCGGATTTAAGGCAAAACCTGTTGTCGTACCAAGACATGTACCAACAACAGCAATAACCAGCCCGACAATAAATGGTTTCATGCCTTGAGTAAAGTTACCAAGATTTAAAAGTACAAAAATAAATGCAAAGGTCGCAATCACTTCTGATAAAAAGTTAAAAATTGGACTATTCACTGCAGGACGGGTAGCAAAAATACCAACACTATTTCCTTCTTCTTCATTTGGAGTTGCTTTAAATTGTGGATAAAACTGAATAATTACTAATACTGCACCAACAAATGCACCGAGGAATTGACCAAGTAAATAAGGTACCACATTACTCCATGGGAACAGGCCAAAAATAGCAAACGGAATTGTTACAGCTGGATTTAAATGTCCCAATGAACCGAGAAAACCTGCAACATAGACCCCCATCGTAACTGCTAATCCCCATGAAATACAAATGAACCACCAGCCGCTTTGTTTACCATATGTCTTGTTTAAACTATTACCAGCACAACACCCGGCTCCCAATAGAATAAGAACCATTGTGCCAAAGAATTCGCCAATAAATCCATGCATACCACAACACCAACCTTTTTAAGTTATTCCCAAATTGTATGCGCTTTCTATACAAGTATAATGTTAGCACACCTATCATATATTTTATTGTCTTTATAAGATTATTTGTTTATTAACAGCAATATTTTACAATTTAGTCCGCAATAATTTAATGTTCTTACTAGAAATAATTTTCAATTAAGCTGCTAGATAAAATACAGCGATAATAAAAATAATCATTATCAGCATCCCACAATAAATATACCGTTGCGGTTTTCCTTTAACGTGTCCATAGCGATAATCATTATTATAACGTTGAAGAGCACTGATCAGCAGGCCGCTTATCCCATTAATAGGAAGACTAATTACAAAGCAATAGAGGCTAAAGATAAACCTCCGTTCAACCATACTAAAAACAAAAAATAGCACTCCGCTAATAATAGTAAGCATTGCAGACGCGAGATTTATTCCAACCAGCAATTCATACATTATGCTATTATTCACCGAACCTTTACTAAGTATCCCTGGTAAATTTTGCCAAGTTTCCCAAGTAAAATAAATTAGCAAACTACAACCACATCCCATAAGCGGCAGTTGCCAACTATCATGTACGTTAACGCAAGCAGGAATAATAAGGCCAGACAAACATAAAGTTACTGTCGGTAAATACATTGAAGCAAGCTTTCGTCTTGTAACGGGCCGCTCAAAAAGAGTAAAGAACTCACTAAGAAGTGCTTGCAAAAAATTCAAAATAATAAAAGCGGCCACAAAAAAGGTTAAACGATTCGGTACTAAAATTGCTTTGGGCTGCCCCCATGCCATGACAATGGAAACAATTAGGACAATTGCTAATAATAATGTTCGCGGACCATACGTTGGATAATCACGGTACCGTTCAATTCGCTGAGATATTAAGAGTAAGTTATAGATATTAGCCACCAGAATTACGGCTGATATAAGTAGGATTGACTCCTGTAGTTGAACTGAATAAGGCGGTTGAACTCCTAGAACGGTATAGGCAGATGCCATGCAAGCCCAGCCAGTCGTCCACATTAATGGAATAATTGGCGTTAGTATGAGCGGTTGACTTGGCAACCATTGTTTCATGTGAAACACCTCTTCCCTCAATATGGTATCTTACCACAGCGATTGGTTAAAAATCTGGTAAGATATAACAATAGATAGTTTAATCAGGAGGCTTTTTTATGTTTCAACCACAATTAGGATTAAAGGGAAGCAGTCAGCAATCACAAATTGATAATCGTCTAAAATATAAGCCCATGACTTACGAGTTCTTTACCGCCAGTGGTGATTTTACTACAGAAGGGTATCACCGCCTCTATGATGCAATCCAATATGTCAAGGATAGCGGAATTACGCATATCGTTCTCCACCATCCAATGAGTTTCCATGAGCATCATTCAGAAGTTGTTGCTCCAGAAAGACTATACCCTGGCCTATATCGCTTTATTGAGATGACGACAGAAAAGCTCCTCTATCTTGCAGATGATTTAGACGTTCAAGTTTTAATCCACGGCGGATATGCCGGCCCTGAATCACACTATTTTGTTTCACTTTATCCAAACGTCGAAACAGCACGAGAAGCAGTCTATCAGCGTTTAGATCGTTTTGCAGCAGCTGGCGGCGATCACATTATGTTTGAAAACTCAATTGCACCAGTCTTTGCTTACGGGGATCCTGACCAAGAAGACGAGATCCTTGCTCATAATTACAGGCTGGCTTTTGATACTTCTCATTGTTTCATTGAGCTTCACGGTGACAATCAAGGGCTCCAGCAATCTTTAGAGCATCTGAAGAATAATATTGTTCATTATCATTTGGTTGATTCAATGGGAAAAACTCATGACAGCCTTACGTTAGGAACTGGTAAGATTGATTGGGCAGCTGTATTGCCTCGTCTGAACACAGCTGCAACAAGTATTTATGAAATCAATCTAAAAGATCAAAATGATCGTCGTGAACAGCTTGAAAGTCACGAATATTTGCTAAATCTCTATAATAAACTTACCAACTAAGGAGCCTCGTTTTGAAACGCTATATTAATCATCACCATCTTTCTTTGGCCCTTGCCCTATTTGTTCTTTACCTAGCAATTACTTATTGGGGAAATATCGCTAAAATTATTCAAACCGTTTTTTCGGCCGCAGTGCCACTATTAATTGGCTGTTTAATTGCTTATATCGTTAACTTGCTATTGAATCAGTATGAGCGTTTATATACACATTTATTTTCAAAAAGTAAACAGCAAAAGTTCAAACGACCTTTTGGAATCATAATGTCGTATTTAACAATCATCTTATTAGTTGCGATTGTTTTTTCGCTTGTTATTCCGGAATTAGTCACCTGCGTTAAATTGCTAATTGCAAATCATAGTCATGTAATTAATAACTTCATTGATTATTTTGAACATAACAGTGATTTCAAGGGGCTTCTCAATAACTTTAACACGCGCAATATTCAATGGGAAAAGGTTGGTAAATACCTTACAACTGGTGTAGGCGGAACCTTTAGAACTGTTATTTCGACAGCCTCTTCTGTCTTCTCAGCTGCTACAACTGCCGTAATCGCCATCTTCTTCTCAATCTATCTCCTGATTTATAAAGAAATGCTTCACCATCAATTTTCAAAGCTGCTTACAACATATTGCAGTCGTTATCAGGCACAGATAATTAAAGTAATAAGGGTTTTCGATGAAAGTTATAGTAACTACATCATTGGTCAGTGCAAAGATGCTGCCATTCTAGGAATCTCATGTTTTATTGGAATGACGATCTTAAGGATGCCCTATGCCTCAATGATTGGTGTTGTAACTGCATTTGGCGCTTTGATCCCAATAATTGGTGCAATCCTTGGTGCAAGTATTGGTGTTATTATCATATTTGCCATCTCACCGCTTCAAGCTGGCATCTTTTTAATCTTTATTATTCTTTTACAGCAATTGGATAATCGGATTACCTATCCATTAGTCGTTGGTAAGTCAATCGGCTTGCCAAGCGTATGGGTGTTTGCAGCAGTTATTATTGGTGGTGGGATTTCTGGAATCCTTGGAATGATGTTTACCGTTCCTTTCTTTGCCGCAATTTACAAATTAATACGAACTGACGCGCAAAAACGAACACAAAACTAAGAAAAACGCTAAAGATCGACTAACAGTCAATTTTTAGCGTTTTTCTCTTATTATTATAAATTCTCTGGCACTTCAGCAACCGGATGTTCTTTAGTTAAATGATAAACCTTTGACGTCTCAACACCAAAATAATGGTTAATCAGTTCGCTTAATTTTTCCATTGCTTCATTGGCCCGCTCAATCTGTTCTGAATTGGTAGCTTCCATTACAGCAACAACATCTTGTGAATCCTGCGTTAGCATAGTCCGCTGAGCTTCACGCCAATTCAAGCAACGACAAACTGCACCCTCATCATCATAATAAATTACTTCCCCTTCAAGAGCTGGCTCATCGTCTTCTGCACCAACTGGACGGAATTCTTCGCCACCCTTAGCTACACCAAGATGAAGGTCGCCAGCAATTTTATTACGATCTTCAATTCCAACCGGAACGCCGTAGCTTAATGAAATACTGTTATATACATCAACCAGGGGTTCAATTGGCTCAAATTGCCGACCTTGACTAGCACGTTTTAACAATGCCTCAATAGAGGAACGAGCACCCTTTTTCTTCTTAAATTGTTGGAAAGTTTTACGCCATTGGTCAACAACAGGATTTAAACGAAAAGTTTCATTAGTTAAAAATTTATCAGCTTCATGAGTAGCATCCGCTAATAATTTTTTACGTTCAGGATACGTATCCTCATTATCATGGTTGTCAATCCCATTAGCAAATAGAATATTAATTTGTGCATCAGGAAAAAGTTCCCAAAAACTTGGATCAATCGTTACTTGCTTCATAAAATGATCTCCTCATTTAATTAATATTGACGTTTGCCACCATGCTTAACCGTGTCCCAATCGCCATCAATATTTTGACGGATCCGAACAAGGTAATCATGAACTTGTTGGGCCTCTTTTTCTGAAAAACCCTTTAAAGCTTCACTATTAGAATACTGATTTTCACGAATAATGAATGGATAAATGTCTTTCCCTTTTTGGGTTACATATAGCCGCTTAATCTTCTTATTCGTTTGATCGCTTTTTCTTTCAATAAAGCCGTTCTTTTCAAGTTTCTTTACAGCACGGGCAATCGTTGTACGGTCTACCTTTATCAAGTTCGATAATTGTTCTGAAATAATCCCTGGGTGTTCATAAATCCGGACAACATAGAGATATTGACCGCGCGCCAAATCAATTTGTTTAAATTCAATATTAGCAATTGAGTCTAACGCACGATCAATCATCCCGATTTCACGTAGAATATCAATCATTGATAAAAATTCTCCTTAGCATCATATTAAATCTATTTTGTTGTAATTGCAACAAAAAATATAAAATCATTTTTCATCTAATGGAGCAGGCTGGGCAATTTTTTGCATTGCATTCAATAGCTGAGCAGCGTGCATTCGTGATAATACAGACTTTAATGCTAAAGTCATTAACCGATCGCTTTGCGGGTTAATCACGTTATCACTTGGAATTTCTTTTCCAGCCAATAGCGCATTTAATATTTCAACAAAACGGTCATAAGCAGCTTGTGGGTATGAATTTATTGTCACTTGTGCGATCCCTGCACGAATGTCATCTAAGGAGAAGTTAGATTTTAAGAGTCCAATAAGTAATAAGTCCACTAATTGATTTACCGCATATTTCTTTTTTATCGGTGCTTGGATAACCTTCTTTTTAACATAATTATTTACCATCGATTTCGTAAGCGGTTCAATCCCTAAATGGCTTAGCTGCTCATTTACAATTGCTACTACCTGATCAACATACAAACCCAGCGTCGGAAGCTCTTTCCACCGTGGAAACCGCACTCGTGCCAAGTTGTTTTGCCATCTTTGATATTCCTCTAATTTATCCATATCCTTACCCACTTTCTTACGGCGCAATCCCAACCGACTGATTCTTAAAAACATCGGTAGTGACCGCTCGTTTAATCACTTGCGCTACCTGTGCTATTCCAATTCCTTCACCCTGTAACGATTTACCCTCGTCAACGATTTTCAATGTCGTTTCATCGCTAATGATTGGCAATGCTCTAACAATCGTATATGGTAATTCAAATTCATCAATCATTTTTATTGCATATTGATGCGCAAATACTATTTGGGTTGCTTGTCTTCCATACCACTTTTGCAATTGCTGATTCGTCGCATCGTCTGCTGTCCCGGCAATCGAAAGCATCACAATCTTAGCTGGCAGAAATAGCGAATGATCAAGCAAAGCAGCTAATTCCTGTACTTCATCATCTACAGCCTCATTAACAGTAGGCAGCCAGCACAAAACATCCCCATTTTGAATTTCAAATTTAAAATTAGTAAGTGCAACTGCTTCTGGGACCTTTTTCATAACTGTTGATACTAATTTATCATGACGGCGACTAACAATAACAATGCGACTCATCATAACCTCCTAAGTTAAATTAATATGCCATTAATTCATCTTCAATTGTTGCGTCCTCAATTCGGACATCAGTAATCGTGCTTTGTTCCAACAGTGGAAGCAGCGTTTGAATATTCCCCGTGAAAAGAAACCTTAATTCATCACTTGCTTCTTCCAACATATGAGCACCTAATTTTACAGCATTTTCAATTGGAAAACCGGTTCCCATTACAGTAACCGTACAGTCAACCCCATCATTCATCGATAAGTCACGAGCAGAAGTTAAGTGGCTACCGCTAAAGTAATATAAAATACCTGCAAAACGCATTAATGTTGAGATATTCTTGCTGGTAAATAAGACTAACGCGTTGACTTTCTGAGTGTAATCTTTAACAAGGCTGCCAAGAAGCCTTCAATGCCATCAAACGCATTGCTTAAAATAACGATTGAGCGTTGCCAAGCAAGCAGGATAATTAATCGCAATTCAAGCTGTTGAGATTTGCTCAACTCTCCTACTACTTGGTCAGGTTTTAAATTCAGCGCCTTAATCATCTCGAAAGTTTGCTCTGGCGTTAGGGCATTTTCTTTATGATGCAATGCATGTTTGATTGCTTTTTCAATTGTTTTCCCCTTTAGGACTACATCATCAATTCGGCCGATTTCATTTTTGCTTTGCCGCTTATACTTTTTGAATGGTACCCCGTTGATTGTGACATCCCCATTCAAAATTTTCCCACGAACTGCCAGCAAATCCTCTAAAGCTGTTGCAGCACCTGTATCATTACTGCAGATACCTACTATTTGCGGTGACTTCAACTCTAATGAAACGTTATCTAACTGATCTCCTGACTTGGCATCAAAAACCAAATCATTAATTGTAATACTACTCAACATGAAACCTCTTTTCTTAAGTTCTTTATCCCTACTAATCTTATCATTTTTTAGTTAATGAACGAAATAATCCAATATTTCTTTTTAGTTTTCTTTAACTGGTAACCTCTTCGGCGAATGGTAAAATAATACACAGGAATTATACTCATTTATCGAAACGAGGAATGTTATTTTGAATGACAGCCAGTTGTTAACTAATTTTATAATTATTATCATTACCTTTATTTTTGCTGCTTTTTTTGTTGCAGCTGAATTTGCCCTAGTTCAAGCGAGAGTTACCGCCTTAGAAGAAATGCAGGAAAAGCGTGATAAACCGTCACCAAAAATCAACCGAGCAATTAAGATGGTTACCAATTTGACCGAATACCTATCAACTACTCAGGTTGGGGTTTCAATTTGCGGAATTATTCTTGGTTGGGTCGGTGAAGATACAATCGAATTTCTTCTGGCAAATGCTTTATCTTTACCAAATTGGCCATTAAATAATAGTGCCATTCACGTTATCAGTGCGATTGTCGGTGTTTTACTTTTAACATACTTTGAAGTGGTATTGACTGAAATCGTACCAAAAAACATTAGTATCGACTTGCCGATTAAAACACTAATGTTTGTTACCACGCCGCTTCATTATTTCCACATTACTTTTTACCCATTTGTTTGGTTACTCAATTCTTCAGCCAATGGAATTGTTAGAATGCTCGGAATGAAACCTGCCGATGAAAGCCAAGATGTTTTATCGCAAAGTGAGATTATCAGCCTATCACGCAATGCCGTAAAAGGCGGCGAATTAGAACATAACGACTTGTTATACATGGAACGGGCATTTGACTTCAATGACAAAGTTGCTAAAGATATTATGATTGATCGTACCCAGCTAACGGTTATTGACATAAGCGAGACTGTTGATGATGCAATCAAGCTATACTTAAAAACAAAATATAGCCGATTGCCCGTTGTTGCCAACAATGATAAAGATAAGATTCTAGGCTATGTTTTTAACTATGATTTGATCCGGCAAAAGCAGATTAACGGCAACGTATCACTTGCCAAAGTTCTTCGGCATTTACCCACCACTCCTGAGACGACTCCTATTACCGAAGTTCTTAAATTAATGATTAGGACACGAGTACCAATGGTCGTTGTCGTCGATGAATACGGTGGTACTAGCGGCATTATTACTGATAAAGACATTTATGAAGAATTATTCGGAACTGTTCGTGATGAAATTGATAACGTATCAGACAATATGATTTCAAAAATTAGCGAAAATCAGTACCGTGTTGATGGCAAAACAACCGTTTATGACTTTGAAAGATTTTTTAACGTTGAACTTAAGATTCCCGAAGACAATGATGTCGTAACATTATCGGGCTATATTTTAGATAATTATCATAACGTTCATGAGGGAGAAACCATTAAATTGGCTAGTCTATCCTTAAAAATTAAGGACTACCACCATTCTTATATTGATAGCTTTATTGTTACCACCCCAGCTCAGTAAAATTTTACATTTTGACAACAATAAGGGAATTGTTCTTTTATTTAGCACCAGATTCCACTAAAATAGTCTTTGTAAATTTTACAATCAAATTAAATCTAATTTAGAAGGAAGAAAAAAATATGGCACCAATGAATATTATTTATATCTCACTTGAGGGAAATACCCGTTCCTTCTTAACGCGGATGCAAGGTTATGCTAAACAGCAGCACAGTATTAGCGCTGACCGACCATTACTCGAATTAAAGGAAGTTAGCGATCAGACCATTCCTGCTGACGAAACAGAACCATTTTTCGCTTTTGTTCCTACATACTTAAATGGGGGAAATGGGATTGATTCTGGCTTTACCGAAATCATGACAAACGCATTGGGAGAATATATTTCTTACAACGACAACGCTAAGCAATGCATCGGTGTCGTTGGTAGTGGTAATAAAAACTTCAACGAACAGTACTGTCTAACTGCCCGTAAGTATTCACGAGAATTTGACGCACCATTTCTCGCTGATTATGAATTACGGGGAACATCTCAAGATATTGAAAGAATTTACACTATTCTTTCTAAACGTTGGAGCGAAATTAATGCTTAAAAAAAGGGACTTGGAAAAATAAAATTTTTCTAAGTCTCTTTTTATCTTAATATAGCAGGAAATTGGGAACTAATTCATTCTCTTTTACACCTGTTATCCCTGTTTACTAGCACTTATCAGCCAGGTTATCCCGTACCTATCCACTATTTGACCCATCACATTACCTAATACCCAATCACCAAAAGGCACCGTAACTCGTTGATTTTCAGAGTTTGCCAAACGATTAAACAAATCTCGTGCTTTATCTTCCTCATTCTCAAAATCAAGTAAGATCGAAATCAAAGTAGATGTCTGGGGATTTCCCATCGTCGCATCTGCACAAATAATCTTTTGACCCGCAATTAAAAATTCACCGCGCAACGTTGTCCGATTTAACTGGTCAATCGGCAGTCCGAGGTTCTCTGCTTGTTCCTTAGTTAAGGGTTCGTGATATGTAATTTGAGCGCCAAATTCTTGCTCGTAATAAGACATGGCTTCCTTAGCATTTTCAAATGTCAGGTATGGGTATATCGCCGTCATAGTGTTCCTCCGAAAAAATATTCACTGTTGATTATATGTTTTGAATCGGTTTCAGTCAAACTGGTTCTTAAATTGGATTAGCCACTTCTAACCGTATATTAATCATAACTGAAAGAACATTATGATATAATTGTCTAGTCTATTATCAGGCCGATATAAAATGAAAGGATGAATTTTTTGGAAAAAGTCAAAAAGCATAGTCCGTTGTTAATCCTTGGCTTATTGCTCCTCGGTGTCTGCATGCGTATGCCGATTACAGCAATCCCTTCTGTTGTTAAAGACATTGCAGGCACATTTAATGTTGAAACAACCAGCCTCGGAATCTTAACAACAATTCCATTACTTTGTTTTGGATTATTATCTTCTCTTGTCTCTACCCTTGCTCAACGGATCGGTAATGAATTAACAATTGAATTAGCAATGATTTTAATGTTTGTTGGTTCATATCTCCGAATTTTAAATTTCTCATCGTTAATGATTGGGACAATTTTAGTAGGGGCAGCGATTACTTGTATTAATGTATTATTACCCGCAATTATTTCCGATAAGCTGCCTAACCGTATTGGTAGTGTTACGGGAATGTACAATGTTGCTATGACCCTGTTTGCAGCAATTGGTGCTTATGCTATTACACCAATTACTCACGCTACAAGCTGGGAAACCGCTGTGATTATCATTAGTATCATCGCCCTAATTGCAGCAGTCGTTTGGGCACCTAACCTACGATATAATCAACGAGCTGCTAGTGATGATACTGCTAACGAGCCTGAAACAAATATGTGGAAAAATGCTAATGCTTGGTGGTTGCTTTTGTTCTTCGGGGGACAATGTTTTGTATTCTACAGCATTGTTGCATGGCTGCCAACAATTGCAATGGATGCCGGCTTATCCAGCGACCAAGCAAGCCTAGTAGCTGGATTACTACAGCTATTCTCAATGCCGTTTGCATTCTTGGTACCTGTAATCGCTACTAAGATGAAAAACCGTCAGCCTATTATGCTATTCGCAGGTATCGTTTCACTTATTGGGACGGGGATGATGTTCTTCCCTGTTAATTCCTTTGTCTATTATGCATTTGTTGCGCTTTTCCTTGGAATGGGTACAACGACAACATTTGTCCTTGCCATGACCCTATTTGGACTTAAGACAAAGAGCGCTGCTGATACGCGGAATCTTTCGGGAATGGTTCAATCAATTGGTTACTTGATTGCAGCATTAGGACCAATTGTAGTTGGTAACCTATATTCTCAAACCCATAATTGGATTGCTAGTTTAATTGTAATTGCAATTGCTGCTATCTTCTTTACAGTTTGTGGAGTTATCGCAGAACGGAAACAATTTGTTTAACTTTTTGAAGAGCGTCTAATTAGCTCTTCTTTTTCTTTTTTATTAGGTTTTTAGCAATTAGCCCAATTAATCACAAATTTATTTTAAAAGTTTTTTGATCTAGACCACTTATTGATAATCGCTTGCCAACCACTGATTAATAAGCCATTTATCATCAATGGTCCATTTAGCTTTTCTAAGAATTCATCTCAGAAAACGTTTCCTTTACTAGTGCAGATTGTGCTTTAAGAGTATATAATTGTCACGGTATAAGAATTTTCTGAAATTTCAGAAGGAGTGAACATTTTGGCTACAGAAAATAAGGCTGTCATTACATTATTTGGTGCTACTGGTGACCTTGCAAAGCGTAAACTTTATACTGCTTTGTTCAAGTTATATCAAAAAGGCTACCTAGCTGACCACTTTGCATTATTAGGAACTTCACGTCGTCCATTAACTGACGAAGAATTCCAAAAGATTGTTCGTGAATCAATTAGTAACATTCCTGAAACTGAGAATGGTCAAGCAGATGCATTCTCAAAGCACTTTTTCTACAAATCTCACGATGTTACTAAGCCTGAACACTACGAAATTCTCAAGCAACGCCTCGCTGAATTAGATGAACAATTCGGTACTGAAGGCAACCGCCTCTTCTACATGTCAATGGCCCCACAATTCTTTGGTACTATTGCACTAAACTTGAAGAAGCAAGGATTATTAACTGACAATGGCTTCAACCGTCTTGTTATTGAAAAGCCATTTGGACGTGACTTTGAATCTGCTAAAAAGCTTAATGATGAATTGTCACAAACATTTAGCGAAAATCAAATCTTCCGGATTGACCACTACCTTGGTAAGGAAATGGTTCAAAACATTCAAGCATTACGTTTTGGTAACACAATGATTGAATCTCTCTGGAATAACCGTTACATCGACAACATCCAGGTAACATTAAGTGAAAAGCTTGGTGTTGAAGAACGGGCTGGTTACTATGACCAATCTGGTGCTTTACGTGATATGGTACAAAACCACATCATGCAAATCGTTGCCCAATTGGCAATGGAACAACCTGTCGCATTTACTGATGCTGATGTTCGGGTTGAAAAGATTAAGGCGCTTCGTAGTCTTCGTCTTTATACTCCATCCGAAGCAGCTGCTAACTTTGTTCGTGGACAATATGATGCTGGTGAAGGGACTAACGCTTACCGTCATGAAGATGGCGTTGACCCAGAATCTGGTACTGAAACATTTGTTGCTGCTAAGTTAATGTTTGATAACTATCGTTGGTCTGGTGTACCATTCTACGTTCGGACTGGTAAGAAGTTAGCTGACAAATTTACTCGTATTGACGTTGTCTTCAAGAAACCATTAATCGATATTTTTGCCAACCCTCGTTCTGAAAGTGATCAATCCCTTAACTCTAACGTATTGACTATCTTTGTTGAACCTAACTCAGGTTTTGCAATTCAATTAAACGCCAAGCGCGCTGGGCAAGGTTTCACTACTGAACCCGTTGACTTACAATTCTTACAAAGTGATTCTGACAAGAAGGAATCTCCAGAACCATACGAACGTCTCTTCCACGATGCACTTGAAGGAAACCACACTAACTTTGCTTCATGGGCAGAAATTGCTTACGCATGGAAGTTCGTTGATGTTATTCGGAAACTTTGGGACATTGAAAAGCCTCAATTCCCTAACTACACACCAGGTTCAATGGGACCAGCAGCTTCAGATGAACTGTTAGCCCGTGATGGTCGTAAGTGGGTTTACCGTTTAAATCATTAATCATTTCAAGCAATTTATAGTATTTTTACTGTAAATTGCTTTTTTATTTATAAAATTTGATGTTTAGCGTTTGCACTATCACCAAATTTTGTTATAATCGAGGTTGTGAAATATATTACATAAGTATTGAGGAGAGTGACTTTAATGTCTGATCAAAAAGCACAAATTGGTGTTGTTGGTTTAGCTGTTATGGGTAAGAACCTTGCACTTAACATCGAAAGCCGTGGCTTTACTGTAGGTGTATACAACCGTCACCGTAACCGGACTGACGATATGATGCGTGACCACAGTGACAAGAAGTTAGTACCTAGCTACACTATTAAGGAATTCGTTGACTCACTAGAAAAGCCTCGTCGGATTCTTATGATGGTTAAGGCTGGTAAGCCAACTGATGCTCTTATCGACGAATTATTACCATTGCTTGACAAGGGTGATGTTCTAATCGATGGTGGTAACACCAACTTCCACGATACCATGGCTCGTAACGCCAAGTTAGACAAGTCTGGTATTAACTTTATCGGAATGGGTGTTTCCGGTGGTGAATTAGGTGCCCTTCACGGTCCATCACTTATGCCTGGTGGTCAAAAGGAAGCTTACGACTTAGTTGCTCCAATCCTTACTAAGATTGCTGCTAAGGCTGAAGAAGACGGCAAGCCATGTGTTGCCTACATCGGACCAAACGGTGCTGGTCACTACGTTAAGATGGTTCACAACGGTATCGAATACGGTGATGAAGAATTAATCGACGAAAGTTACAACATCATGCGTAACGTATTAAAGATGCCTGTTGACGACATTGCTAAGACCTTTGCTGAATGGAACAAGGGTGAATTAAGCAGCTACCTTGTTGACATTACTGCTGATATCCTTACTCGTAAGGATGACCTTGGTGACGACAAGAGCAAGCCTATCGTTGATATGATCCTTGACCGTGGTGCTAACAAGGGTACTGGTAAGTGGAGTTCAATGACTGCCCTTGATGGTGGTGCTCCTCAATCAGTTATTACTGAAGCTGTTTACGCACGTTACATCTCAATGATGAAGGACGAACGTGTTCAAGCAAGCAAGGAATTACCAGTTGACACTGAAGCTGTTTCAATCGACAACAAGGAAGAATTAATCGAAAAAGTACGTCAAGCACTTTACTTCGGTAAGCTTATGAGTTACGCACAAGGATTTGAACAAATGCGTATTGACTCAGAACGTTACGACTGGAACCTTAAGTATGGCGAATTAGCACAAATCTGGCGTGCAGGATGCATTATTCGTGCACAATTCTTACAAAACATCACTGATGCCTTCACTAAGAACCCAGACTTGAAGAACTTACTCCTTGATGACTACTTCAAGGACATTGCTAAGAAGTACCAAAAGGCTATTCGTGACGTTGTTGCCCTTGCTGTTAAGGCTGGTATTCCTGTTCCTTCACTTAGTGCTGCTATTAGTTACTACGACTCATACCGTTCAGAAGTGCTTCCTGCTAACTTGCTTCAAGCTCAACGTGACTACTTCGGTGCTCACACTTACGAACGTACAGACCGTCCTGGTAACTTCCACTACAGCTGGTACGAAGAACAATAATCAAATAATTTTTGATTTAACGACTGAGAGAAATCTCGGTCGTTTTTTAGTTTTAAATTTCTTAACAAGCAGCCTAAATAGTGTTTTGATTAAATGGGAGATGATTTTATGAATAAAGTATTTATGAACGGTTATTATCAAGGTGTTGTTGAAACGGCCCCTGCTACCCTTTCTGCCGCTAAAGTAGAACAATTAGCAGTCACAATGACAATCCTCCATCTACGTCTTGCTGGTGAAAGTGTTACTACTATTCATGACTTCTTAGCAAACGATATTCATGCTGATCCGCGAATCATAAATAAATATATTAATTTAAGCGCTAACAAGTTAAAATTTTCGCAGGCACAGGTAATGCAATTGGCCTTTAAAGAATAATTTTTTTCATATTAACCCTCTTTTTCGTAAAACTTTACTAAAATTACATTGACTTTTCCTGTGAAAACGCTTACTATTATGGCTGTAAGATATTTTATGTTGTTGTAGAAAAGGGGAGTTAACATGGATACGAAAATTGATACTGCAAAAAAAGATCCACACGTTGTCCGCTCTCGCCTTGCCTATTCTTTAGGTGCATTCGGACATGATGCTTTCTTTGCACTACTTTCTACCTACTTTATGATGTATGTTACCGGTCACTTATTTACCACTAATGATAAAGCCTTCGATAATCGAATGGTTGCTTATGTCGGTGGTATTATCATGACTTTACGGATCGTTGAATTATTAATTGATCCGTTAATCGGAAACGCAATTGATCGAACTAACACTAAATGGGGTAAATTTAAACCATGGGTTGTTGGCGGTGGTATTATTTCAGCCATTTTACTTGCAGCCTTATTCACACCACTAGGAGGATTGAACACAAGCAATCCTATTCTATACTTAGTTGTATTTGCTATTATTTATATCATTATGGATGTGTTCTACTCCTTTAATGATGTTGGTTTCTGGTCAATGGTCCCAGCGATGTCTTTTGATTCACATGAACGTGATAAAATAGCAACATTTGCCCGGGTTGGTTCAACAATTGGTGGGCAGATCATCGGATTTGTTATCATGCCAATGGTTCTATTCTTCTCGATAAACCAAAATGGTGGTACTGGTGATGACCGTGGTTGGTTCATCTTTGCCGCAATTGTTGCTGCAATTTCAGCAATTACTGCCATTGGTGTTGGGCTATTTACTCACGAACAGAAATCATTACTTCGTGAAAATAAAGAAGAAACTAAGCTTAAAGACATTCTCCATATTCTAATCAAGAATGACCAGCTTTTAGCTATAGCAATGTCCTACCTATTCTTCACAACTGGACAAACCTTGTTAAATAGTTTTGAACTTTATTACTTCACTTATATTTTAGGTGACGCCAAGGCCTTCTCAATCCTTGGTGGTCTAAACACAATCGTTGGTGTAATTTCTGTTTTTGCCTTCCCGCTCTTCTCTGGAAAGATTGGTCGTCACAAGTTATTCTATGGCGCTGCCTCCATTGAAGTCCTTGGTGCCTTAATTTTTGCCTTTGCTGGTAAGTCATTAGCATTAGTTTTGCTTGGGGCTGAATTATTCTTTATCCCACAACCAATTATTTTCTTAGTTGTGCTTATGACTATCACCGACTCAGTTGAATATGGTCAACTTAAATTAGGTCACCGTGACGAATCACTCACCTTATCAATTCGTCCATTACTTGATAAATTTGGTGGGGCTGTTGCTAACGGGGTTGTTGTTATGGCTACTGTTGCCGCTGGTATGACCGGTGGTGCTACCGCTGCCACTGTCACAGCACATGGTGTAAATGTATTTAAGATTTACATGTTCTTAATTCCAATCGCTTTAATTATTGTTGGTATCATTATCTTTGTTCTTAAAGTTAAATTGGATGAAAAATCACATGCTAAGATTGTTGCTGAACTAGAACAAACTTGGGGTAAGCAATTTAATAACACTGACAACACTGCTAGTGAATCCACCCCTACTCCACAACCAGGTGTTACTAACATCACTTCACCTGTAGCTGGTAGCCTTGTTGACTTAAAGGATGTCAATGATGAGACCTTTGCTTCTGGCAACATGGGTAAAGGGTTTGCTATCACACCATCTGATGGTAAGGTTATCGCACCATTTAGCGGAACCGTACGAGCAACCTTCTCTACTCGTCACGCAATCGGTATTGAATCTGATAATGGTATTATGCTACTTATCCACGTTGGTATCGATACTGTTAAGCTTCGTGGTACAGGATTTATTAGTTACTTTGATAAGGATCAACACTTTGACAAAGGCCAAGAACTAATGGAATTCTGGGACCCAGCAATTAAGAAAGCTGGCCTTGATGATACTGTCATGGTTACTGTCACTAACAGTAAAGACTTTGATATTAAGCTCTTGAAAGACGCTGGTGATAAAGTGACGACTACTGATGTGGTTATGGAAGTCACTAAAAAATAATTAAATATCTTTCTCTGTCAAACGGGAGGAACTGCTCTAATTCGAGTGGCTCCTCCCGTTTATTATTCTTCATACATTCTATTCTAAGGCACAATCGTAAACTACAATTATTGGGTTTTCATGGGTGCTCACTAATGTTGTCAGCCGCAACAAGATATAAGAAAAGAGCTAATAGTAATTAATACCATTAGCCCTAATCTTTTTATATAAACAATTACTTAACTTGATCTACATCAGTCCGTACAACCAGAACATCAACGGGTGCGTTACGCTTTACGTATGATGTAACTGACCCCATCACTGCCCGTTGCATCCGTGATAATCCACTAGCACCGATAATAATCATGTCGTTGTGGTGATCACGAGGGAAGTCAAACGAAATGATAGTCTTTGGATTACCAAGACGAATGTGGATGTCAAGGTTATCAAAATCATCCTTATTCTTAGCATCCTTTAATAATTCATCAAGGTATTGCTTTGATTTGTCAACCAATTGGTACGCAATACTTCCATCTGACATACCAGCAAAATTATAAGCCATTGCTCGTGTATCAATAACATTTAAGATATCTATATGAGCGCCGTTTCGCTTGGCAATAGCGATAGCTCGGTGTAATGCATATTCTGATTCCTTAGAACCATCAACTGGAACTAGGATGTTTTGATATTCTTGATCCATAAGTTTGAACCTCCATTCAAACAACAAGTATATATTTACTTAAATTATACCATTTTTTTGAGGAAGGAAGTAATAGAAACTGAAATAATCATGCTTCAAACAAATTTTAATTAATTTATTATTTTATAAAATTTATACTATACATTAATCTTTAATTAGAGTACCCTTAGTATATCAAATATATCTTTAATTTTTGAAAGTGAGGCCGTACTAAATGGACAAGATCGACCGAAAGATTATTAATCTTCTTCAAAAAAATGCCCGCGCTTCTTTGAAAGAGCTCTCCAAAGAATGTTTTATTTCATCCCCAGCAATTGCAGCGCGAATTAATAAATTAGAAAAAAGCGGAATTATCACTGGTTATCATACAAGTGTAAACATGGAAAAAATCGATTTTCATGTTAAAGCTTTCATTCAAGTTCAACTTGAACCACGACAAAAGCAGGAGTTTTATCCGTACATTCAACAAATTCCGAATGTAATTGAATGTAATTGTGTAACCGGTGATTATTCTGAAATAATGGAGGTTGTCTTTCCCTCAACTACTGATTTAGACGATTTTATCAATACTATTCAACAACGATTTGGTAAGACTAGTACACAAATTGTCTTTAGCACTAGTGTCGAACATCGTGGTGTTAGGTTAGCATCGTCGCAAAATAATCTACCAGAAGAACAAAATGAACAAAAGTAGCATAAAAAAGCGAGGTCGAAGAATTTTTCTTCACCTCGTTTTTGAGTTTTATTTAGTTTCGGTCTTTGTAGAGGTCTCTTTTCCGTAATTATCTAAGTACGCATTATACTTTTCACGGTCAAGCGCACCTTCTGATTCACCAATAACAAGTGTAGCAATTGAATTACCAACCACATTAACGGCAGTCCGTCCCATATCAACAAACCGATCGATTCCGGCGATAAAAGTTAATCCCGCCATTGGAACACCAATCGTTGATACACTAGCAAGAAGGACAACAAACGAGGCTCCTGGTACACCAGCCATTCCCTTACTTGTAATCATCAATACAATTAATAAGGTAATCTGATGAGCAAGACTAAGATGGAGACCATAAGCCTGTGCTAAGAAGATTGCAGCTAATGATTGATAAATAGCAGATCCATCAAGGTTAAAGGTATAACCGGTTGGGATAACAAAGGCGGTAATTCCCTTGCTTACGCCCATCTCATGAGTCTTTCTCATCAATCGTGGCAACGTAACCTCAGAACTAGCAGTTGTAAATGCTAATACAATCTCATCAAGAATAGCTCGCATCGTCTTCCAATAACGTAAATGGAATATATGGGCGGTAATTCCTAGAACAACAACAATAAAAATAAGCATCGTCACGTATGCAATCAGAATAAATAATCCCAATGGCAGTAATGCACTGATTCCCATTTCAGCAATTGTCATTCCAATCAATCCAAAGACCCCAATTGGTGCAAACTTCATTACCCAATTAGTAACCTTGAACATAACTTCTGAAACACCATTTAATACGTCAATCAGAATTTTAGCCTTTTCACCAACAGCTGCAATACCAAGTCCAAAAAGAACAGAGAATAAGATAACAGGCATCATATCCCCATCTGACATTGCTTTAAAAATATTCGTTGGAATAATCGACAAAATCAATGGCCAAAATCCACTATTGTGTTCAGCTGACTTTGCAGTTGACATGTATTGTGAAATATCAGTCGCATGAAGTTTATGAATATCAATGAATGATCCAGGATGCGTAACATTAGCCATTACTATCCCTAAGATTAACGCAATGGTCGTCAAAACCTCAAAATAAATTAGAGTCTTTCCACCAATCCGTCCTAACTTTCTAATATCACCAATATTAGCAATTCCAACAGTCAAGCAAGAAACAACGATTGGCATTACGATCATCTGAATCAGCCGGATAAAGATTGTTCCTAAGCTCTGCATAACAGTGATGGCACCCTTATTTTGATAGAAAATTAATCCACAAATAATACCAAGGACTAGCCCGATCATAATCTGCCAGCCCATACTAAGGCGCCCGAAACGATATCGCTTCACTTTACATCAATCTCCCTTATGTAGTCTTATTATACTTTAGCACATTTTTAGCAAGATTTTAGCAAATTTTAAGATTTTATTCAATTAAAACCGAACACTTTAGAACTATCCCTAATGTTTCATTCACTTCAAAGCTATAAAGGATCATTAATAATTCGTAATTTTAACTAAAGAAAGGATTAATCTTCCCTGAAAGTTTTGCTAATATGATATCGTTATTAAAGACTATTAATTGAACAGGAGTAATTTATGAATGCTTGGATAACGGACTTTATTAATCAATTTGGGTACATAGCAATTGCCTTATTAATTGCCCTCGAAAATGTTTTCCCTCCGCTACCATCCGAAATTATTCTCACAATGAGCGGATTTATGACTACTACGACGACCTTGTCGATTATTGGCGTGATTAGCGCTGCAACCATTGGCTCATTGATTGGTGCGCTAATTCTATATGCAGTCGGTCGCCAATTAACAGTTGCACGACTTACACGGCTTCTCGATCATCGGTTATTTAAGACGCTCGGCTTTCATCATGACGATGCGCAAAAAGCAGTTAATTGGTTTAATAATCACGGCACCAGTGGTATTTTTTACGGGCGATGCATCCCCGTTATCCGAAGCTTAATTTCGATTCCTGCTGGGATTGCCCAAACCTCATTAGGAAAATTTTGCGTCTTAACCGTTATTGGAAGTGCCCTCTGGAATACAATCCTTGTCGTCCTCGGGGCATGGGTCGGCCAATCCTGGAATAAAATCGTAATCATTTTCAACGAATATACTACGATTGCTATTGGTATAATGGCAGTTATTTGTCTTTACTTTGCATATCGGTGGTATCAAAAAAGAATTAAGAAATGAAAAAAGCAAGGCGACTGAGAAGAGATTCCCGGTTACCTTGCTTTTTTAGCAGATTTAGCGAGTTGTCTGGCGCAGAATTAAGTGCGTTCCAACAACTGTTTTACATGGGTCATTACTAGGGTTTTGCAATCGTTTAATCATCATATCCACTGCTGTGTGAGCCATTTCATCCGTAGCTACATGAACCGCAGACATGCTTGGATAAACATATTTAACAATTGCAGTGTCATTAAAACTAATTAGCGCAATCCGATTAGGAACATTAATTTTGGCTTCCTGAATTGCTTTCAACGCACCTACTGCCATCGGATCATTTGCTATAAAAATCCCATGCGGCATTCGATCACCAAGCGTTGCAATTGCCTTCTTCATCGCATTATATCCTGACATCGAGGTGTAGTTGCCAGCAAATATAAATTCTGGATGATAGAGGTTTTGTTGACGTAAGGTGCTCTCAAAATAAAAGCGTCGCAAATCAGGAACTATTTGTTGGTCAGTTGTCCTTTCAGTCCCCGCCAACATTCCAATATCGTCTATTCCTTCATTGACAAATTCTGTAATAACAGAACGAACTGCATTTTCAAAATCAGGTACCAAGCAATCATATCCAGCTGCTAGACTATCATAATCAACAAATACAATATTAGAAGTTACTAGCCGCAATGCTTGTACTTGCGAGTCACTAAACTTCCCAATCGCGATGATGCCCGTAACATCGCGCGGGATTTCTTCCATATTGTTTTGATAAACTGGAACTGTTTGTAATCCCTGCTGTTGAGCTGCCCGTTCAATCCCCATTCGAATCGCCATGTAATACAAATCGTCTAATTCTTGAGTGAGAGAATACCACTGAACAACTGCCACGCGTTGCACCTGGTTGTTTCGTGCCCGCTTATGTTTAGTATAGTTAAACTCTTCAGCAGTGGCTAGCACCCGTTGACGCGTCTTTTCGTTTACAGAAAGAGTCACATCATTGTTTAAAATTCGCGATACTGTCGCAATCGATACCCCTGCTTTGTCTGCGATATCGTGTAATGTTACTGCCATTCTGCCTCAGTGCCCCTTTCTCTTTTAGGTTAAAACTATTTTAAGACATCAACGAACCGTTGCCAACCTTCTTTTCCGCTTGCATCGTCTTTAAATACACCGGCATTCTCTAAAACATTAGCAAATATATTGGCAATTTCCTGTTCCATTACCTCATCAACATTGTCTTCGGTAATCTTTACCTTTGATTGAACTTCCTTAGCCCACGGAAGGTGACTATCAGCAATCTTATTTTCAGCACCGAGCCAGAACTTCTTAACTTCATTTAATTCATTCTTAAGCCGTGCCGGAAGAATTGCTCGACCCATCACTTCAATCAAACCAATATTTTCCTTCTTAATGTGCCATAGCTTTTCGTGTGGGTGGAAGATGCCTAGCGGATACTTATCACTAGTATTGTTGTCACGCAGCACTAAGTCAAGAATAAACTTATCATCTTCACGGTGCATGATTGGCGTAACTGTATGGTGGCGTGTTTGACCATCAAACGCTTTAATATCAAGACTTTCATCACTATAATGATCCCAAACATTGATAATATGCGTTCCAAGATCAATTAATTGCTCCGTATTTGTACTTGTTAGCCGAATATCACTCATTGGCCAATTTACGATTCCGGCTTCAACGGCTGGATAATCATCAAATGCTAGTTTCTCTTTGATTGAAGCCTTCATCATTGGAAAGACATGCTTACCACCTTGATAATGTTCATGAGCAAGCATTGACCCACCGACAATTGGTAAGTCAGCATTACTACCGACAAAGTAAGCAGGGAGCTGTTTCTCGATTTCAACCAAGTTAATTAAAGTTTGCCGATTAATTTTCATCGGTTCATGCTTACTATCAAGAAAAATACAGTGTTTATGGAAATAAGCATATGGTGAATATTGGAATCCCCATTGCTGACCGCCAATTGTCATCCGAATAATCCGGTGGTTGCTCCGTGCGGCTTGACCAAGTCGTCCTTTATAACCTTCATTTTCCATACAAAGAGCACATTGCGGATATTTTTTAGCTGTATCATGAGCAGCGGCGGCAATTGCTTTAGGATCTTTTTCTGGTTTTGAGAGGTTGATCGTAATTTCAAGATTTCCATATTTAGTTGGCTTGTCAAAAACAACATTTTTCTTGATTGCTGCCACCTTAACATAGTCGTTACTGGTACAAAGATTATAGAACCAGTCAGTCGCTGTTGCCGGTGACTGTTGATACTTTTCCCAGAATTTATGATTAACTGCTGATGGCGTTGGTGTCATCAAATCGTATAATTGATCATTTAAAATCTCTCTAGCAGTCTGACCATCATCAATCTTGCCACGCTTAACGGCTAAATCAACTAATTGGCTAACAACCGGTTCATCGTCTTTTGCTTCAACATCTTCATCACCCACGAATCCGCGAATCTTATTTAAAATATAAATTCGATCAAGCGGTTCATACGTTCCACTGGCGATTACCTGATCAGCAAACTTTTCCATTAACTTCATTTTCTCATTCCCCCACTAAAATACTATTAAAGCTTATGTGGTCCATCAACAACTTCAGCATCATAGAAACTAGCGTCATAACCAATCTTGTCACGGTAAATTTTACCAACATTTTTCTTAAATTCATCGGCAGCTGACTTTTTAACAATGGCGATTGCACTACCAGCAAATCCGCCACCGACCATTCGAGCACCAAGGCAGCCTGGCTGACCCCATGCATTTTCAGCTAGTGTATCTAATTCTTTTCCGGTAACTTCATAATCATATTTAAGCGAGACATGAGAAGCATTGATTAACCGGCCTAATTCTTCAAGGTCACCCTTTTCCATTGCGTCAATGGCCTTCTTTGTTCGTTCGTTTTCACTAACAGCATGACGGGCACGGCGAATTAACGTGTCATCATTAATTAAGTAAGTGTATTGATCGAACGTATCGGAATCTAATTCACCAAGTTTAGTAATATTAAGTTTCTTATTAAGCCGGTTAACAGCTTCTTCACATTCTTGAACCCGCTCATTATACTTTGAACCTGCTAATGAGTGGTTCTTATTGGTACTCATAATCACGATTTCGTAGTCACCTAGTTCAAGTGGCAAGTACTTATATTCAAGGGTATTACAGTCAAGGTAAATTGCATTATTTTCTTTACCCATTCCAACCGCGAATTGGTCCATAATTCCAGAGTTTAAGCCGACAAAATCATTTTCCGTTTTTTGACCAAGCTTAACAAGTTCAATCTCATCAATGTCAAGGTTAAATTCATCTTTTAAGATATTACCCATCAGCATTTCAATTGATGCAGACGACGATAAGCCTGAACCATATGGAAGGAATCCATGAATGTATAAATTAAAACCATGGTCAATCTTAAAACCGCGTTGCTTTAAGTAAACCAGCATCCCTTTGAAGTAATTAACCCACTTCTCATCTTTTGCGCTTTGTGGTTCTTCATCATTAATATCAAAAGTAATAATCTTACTATCTTCTTCCTTGGCTGAGTTTGCCGAGTAGATAGCAACCGTTGTATCTTCACGCAGACCATATACTCCATACGTACCAATACTAATAGCACAAGGGAAAACGTGTCCGCCATTATAATCAGTGTGTTCCCCAATTACATTGATCCGACCTGGTGAGAAAAATACATCTTGTCCTGGTTCCTTAAAGACGTCTTGGTATTCAGCTAAAAATTGTTGCTTATCCATCAGAATAACCTCCATACATCAAACAAACATTAGTAAACTTTTACTAAATATAATTTACTCCTTTTTCACCCGCCCGTCAACAAGCGCTTTCAAATTAATGTTATCAATAAAGAAAACGTTTTCTATAAAATAAAAATAAATAGCCCCGTCGCCTGTCAAAATGCTACACTATTTAACATAGACGGAGGCTTTTTATGAAAAAATATATCCCAAAAGATTTAATTAAGCTTGCTTCGCGGACAGGTCGTTGGACGGTTAAAAAAATTAACAACACTTCCGCCTTGTATACAACCAATTTGGGTAGTTATCTACGTTTTAAAATTCAAGGAGCAACCAAGTGCTATGTGGAAGTTATCGCAAATCAAAACTTCCTTTCACCAAGCCAGGTTTTTGCTATTCGGATTGATAACGGGGACTGGCATCGCTATCAAGCTGCTTTAGGAAAAATCGCAATTTCTGTAAGCCCTGAATCACATATTATTGAGATTATGGCAGCTGGTAATACCGATATTGATGAAGTATGGACTGGTAATGAGGGCTTTGCGATCAAGGGAATTATTCTAAATCAAGGAAACCTTATACAATCTTCCAAACGGTCAATAATCAACTTTATTGGCGACTCTATTACTGCTGGATGCTGGGTTGCTGGTGACCATCCTTCATTTGATTATCGTCCCGAGAAAAATTATGCAGCCATTAGCGCTGATATCCTCAATACCGATAGCGTGCGAATTGCCTATTCCGCTGGCGGGGTATTACGTTCTGCCACTGGTGGCGTTCCTACTGCTAATAAGTTTTTAGCAAGAATCGATGCGCAAGACTTATGGACCCCTAACCGTCCTGATTTAACAGTACTTAACTTAGGTGTCAACGATCGCCGGTTCCCTGTAAAACAATTCATTGCCGCTTTTGACTTGTTTGTCCAACAAATCAAATTAACTTTTCCAAATACCCCGTTGACAATAATGATTCCATTTAGTCAAACTTTTGCCCAAGAAATTCGGTCAATTGCAGCTAATCATCAGTGTCCCATCATCGAAACAAATAGCTGGAAGCATAGTTTTACAGATGGATTACACCCCGATCAGCGAGGCGCCATTGCAGAAGGAAAAATGCTGGCAAAAGCTTTAAGTCCGCTTTTACATAAATCCAGTGTACAATAAAACTAAGAAATAATATGAGGAGGATTCCTATGGCTAACCAACGATTATTACCAATAAAAAATGGCTATAATTTCCGCGACCTAGGCGGCTATCCTACTAGCGACGGCCACACGACGAAATGGCAACGTCTGCTTCGAACTGGATCGCTCGCTCGATTGGGACAAGATGATTTAAAAGTACTAGACGCAATCCCGGTTACAATTGATGTTGACCTGCGTGCCCCTGATGAGGTAAAAAAGGCTCCTGACCGTGTTCCTGCTACTGCTGCTTACTATCATTTACCGGTTTTTGAATCAGATGAAACCGATGCATCGCACAGTGATGAGGAAATCGCTGCACAAATGCAGAAGCCGGGTAATGGATATCATCATATGATTGATGTCTACCAGCGAATGACAACTGTCAATTCTGCAAAGCAAGCATATCAAGATTTATTTAAGCTTCTATTAAGCAATAAACACGGTGCCTTGCTTTTTCACTGCACTGCTGGAAAAGATAGGACTGGAATGGCATCATTTCTTATCCTTAGCGCTCTAGGGGTAGAACAAAAAGTTATTATAGAAGATTACTTATTGACTAATACTGTTACCCAAGAGTTCCGAAATAACTGGCTACAAGAAATGCGGGATAACGGGGCTAGTGAAGAATTGGTAACGAATCGTGCCGCCCTTGCTTCTGTCGCACCTGATTATATCAATACCGCAATAAAAAATATTAATCAAAATTATGGAAATGTTGATCATTACCTTAATGAATATCTCGGGATAACTCCTGCTGAAATAAAAGAACTGCGGGAATTGTATTTAGACTGACCTAGATTATAATTGTTTATGAGGAGGGATTTTTATGCAAATCTCAGTACCATTAGTTAACGGAATGTTAGCCGATGAATATGGTAAATACGCGCCTGCAGCGGATATATTAGCTGATCACCCAATCAAGTCTTTCCCAATAAAGATTACAGACGCTCCTGCCGATACCAAAACATTTGCGATTGTATTTGTTGATTACGATTCAACACCTGTTTGTGGTTTCACGTGGATCCATTGGCTAGCAGCTAACATCCCCGGAACATTAACGGATATTCCTGCTAATGCTAGTCGAAACTTAGCCGCTCAATTCGTTCAAGGAAATAATAGTAATGCCGGTTCACTAGTAAATGGCGATCCACTTATTACCAGCGGCTATGTAGGTCCACAACCACCTGATAAAACTCATAACTATACCTTAATGGTGTTTGCCTTGGATGACACATTACCCTTAGAAAACAAGTACTGGCTTAATGATTTCATTCACGCCGCCAAAGGACATATTCTAGCAAAAGTACAAGTTGATTTACCAAGTCGTGCGTAAGGAGGAAATGACAATGGAAACAAGAATTTTCTTTAATCCTGGCGATTCAGTTGCTAACATTAATGATTACAATGAAGCAGTTCGGAAGGGCCAAATTTTCAAGCGCGAGCGTCGCAATGACGATCTTGTTATCGCAAAGGATCCTAACGATAAAGAATATGCTATTTTTTATGCTAAAGATGCTTTACCAGCTGAGCACAAAAAATCCAAGCCATATGAAATTAAAAATCGTCTTTAAAAAGAGAAATGACCAATGGAAATATTCCACTGGTCATTTTTTCTTTTATTAGGCTTTAACGACCACCAACAATTCTAGCCGTTTCCTCCTCGAGTCGTTCAATTAACGAGTCAGCATCCGTCTTAAAATCATTAACAAATGAATCTGACTGTGGGTGAACACGACCAGCCTCATTACCCATAACATCAGTAACAACTAAGTCATTTTCATCCCAGTTAACATCATCATAATGACCTTCAAGAGCTTCGTCAAAAAATGCTTGGAGTATATCCCGAACCGCATTTTGAATAACAGTTGTTTCATCAACCTGCTCACCGCGGACCTTGTGTTGAGCTAGTTGCATTGCTACATCTTCCATATTTTCTGGAATTTCAACGCTCATTACGGATTCCTCCTTTATTAATTACCGACGACGTAACTTGCGCCGGGCCTTTTTACTAAACTTAATACCTTGAAGCGACTTTTTCTTCCGCTTTAACTGCGAATCGGTATGGTCACTTACAGCCATTTGTTGCTGTTGCTTTTGTTGCATTTCACGTTGACGCTTAATTAAACGTTTCCGCTCATATTCACCCCATGGATTTAACAGGCCACGCATAAAGTCAGCAACTTCTTGCTTATGATCATCCATCCATGCTTCAGCCACATCTGCATCATCTGTATCGATTCCATTACTATTAATGAACGATAGAACTAATTGCGTTTCACGTTCATCACGATTTAATGAAGCAAGCATGTCTTCCGACGGTTGCATATTGGCAATTGCCTTTAAACCGAGCTTATACTGATCCATGTCAATATAATCATTTTGCTTCATATATTCAAATAATGCCTGTGCACTTGGTACAATATTATGAATCTGCTTTATTGAAATATGCGGATCCAATGGCATCATCATGCCCAATACCCGCTGTAAGTTACTGAAAGTCCACTGATCTGGATATTCAGCACATTCTTGAACCATTAATTCTAAGAACTCTTGTACAACATAATTCAGTTCGACATTATCCAATTCAAGGTTGTTAAAGTGCGGATCAGTCTTAATAGCTTGTTGAATATTTGCTAACAAGTCCTTAAATTTTTCAGGTGTCCATGTAACTTTTTCTTTAGCTGGAGTTTCCTGAACTGGCGCTGATTCTTCTTCGCGCTCTTCATCCCCGTGTAATTGGGCCCATGTCTTATGTGCTTTACGACATTCATTCATTTTTGTTCGTTGTTCTTCCATTGCCTTAACGACTTCAGCGAGATTATCAACTTTCAAAAATTCTTGGTAAGCACGTAAAACCGGAACAACCGCAATCCCAAATTGATTAGTTAATGATGGATCAGCGATAAATTCCCCGACCATGACCGCTTTTACTGCTTCTGGTGTCCAAGTAGTATCGGTCAAATGCTGATCATTTGCCATCTGGTTATTAAAACGAGTCAAAATATCCTGTGCATGTTTTTGCTGATTAGCAGATAACTGATGATAGTTGGACGAAGTAAGGAACTGGTCAATATGCTGTTCTTGTTCGTTCATTATCTATTGTCCTCCGTCTCCAAATTGAATTTTCCTTTCTATCATATCATAATTATATCTAGTAAATATAACTAGATTGTTAATACATAAGGAGATATTATACCAATGCAACGAAAAAAGATTCAAGAAGCAATGAAAAATGTCTATTTTCAAAAAATGACTGCTAATGGTTATCATGAAATTGAGGAACAAATTGCTGGATTACAAAAGCAGCGTCCAGCAAAAATAGAACAGTTAAAAGCTGCCCGCGCCCTTGGCGACTTATCAGAAAACACGGAATACAGTACTGCTAAGCGAGAACTTCGCCACCTCGAAAGCCGGCTGCGTTATCTCAACAAGCAGCTTCAATACGCTGAAATTGTGACTCCTAGCGATGATCATACTGTTGACCTTGGTACGACCGTCACAATTGAATTTGAAGATGATGATGAGCAAGAAATCTACCATATTGTTGGTAAGCAAGAAGCTGATATTGCTAAACAAAAGATCTCCTTCGACTCCCCGCTCGGTCAAGCCCTCCTTCATCAAACCGCCGGAACCATTGTAACCGTTGAAGCGCCACAATCATCATATCGGGTTAAGATTGTTAAAGTTGAGTTATAACATTGATAAGCTATTTTAGTTTCTTTAATATTACAGCAAAAATTTTTTAATTTATTATTTTCGGTAATAGGGTTAATCCCTCGCTGTTCAATTGCTCTAAGCAACTGATTAAACAAAATTTTAGGTATTGCATCTCTGATTTTGACCCGCTATACTATTAAACGTCGCTTTTTATAGCCACAACATATTGTGTTCTTAACTGATATAAAGCACAACTTATACAACATATAGTAGAGGGAGTTATATTGATGCTTAGCAATTATTTAAAATTTCTTGCCCACCAGTTAAAGGGCTGGCCACAACAAAACTATTACCTATTCTTTTTCAGTTTAGGCTGTCAGGTTATGACCTTAGTAAGTGCCCCGATAACATGGGTTACTGTCATTACTTTTATCGGTACCACGCCTGGTGTCCTTTGTGTTCTAGCAATTAATGCAGCAAAGTCAGTAAATGGTTTCTTAGGCATTTTATCAGCACTGTGTTTCATTATTGCTGGTTTTAGTGCTAAAAATTATTTAAGTATTGTTGAGCAAATCGCCTATGTTATTACCCTCGATTTACCAGTATTACTTTCTGCAAACTGGAACGTTAACATGGCTTCTAAGATTCGTAAGTTCAATGCCCGTTCATGGTCAATCGCTATTGTGGCAACCATTGCGGTATATCTCGTTTCAGGTTACTTGATTGGTAATTTAACTGATGATCCACGACCATGGATTGATGCAATTAGTTTCTCCATCAGTCTTTCTGCTGGTGTCATCTGTTTCTTACGTTTTAACAATCAATACTTCTGGTGGCTTGCATCCGGTCTTGCCCAATTAGTACTTTGGTTTGTTTCTTACAAGCAAGGTTCAGCTACTTTAGCAATGGCCGTTAATAGTTCAATCTATCTAATTAATGATGTTCTCGCCTTCACCATTTCACCATGGTATAACGAACGTGAACGTCAACGACTTAGTGAAGAAGAATCTGCCTATGCTAAAGAACTGGGCCTAGAGTAGTACAAAACAGCAAAGTGAGTGGATAATTTTCCAATCGCTTTGCTGCTTTTTTAATATTGCTTATTATATTCATACACCAATTCTGGTTCACGGCCGGTCCGATGGTAGGCGTTTAATGAGTCGATCTGCGCCATTTCTTGTGCACTAAGTTCAAAATCGTAAATATCAGCATTTTGTGCGATTCGTTCTTCGTGAACTGACTTAGGGATAAATGACACGCCGTTTTGCAAATGCCAGCGTAAAATCACTTGCGCGGTTGATTTATCATGAGCAACGGCAATATCTTTTAATATTGACTCATTAAGAACGGCTCCCCTGCCAAGCGGACTCCATGCTTGCGTTACAATTTGATGCTGACGATTAAATTGTAATAGCGGTTTTTGCGTTAATAGGGGATGCAGTTCAATTTGATCAACAACAGGCATTTCACTTGCTTGCGTTGCTAAATACTGAAGATGAATCATTTGGTAGTTGCTTACACCAATCGATCGTATAAGTCCCGCCTTCTTCATTTCTTCAAACGCCCGCCATGTATCAAAAAATGAACGTTCAATCGGCCAGTGAACAAGTAATAAGTCAACATAATCCATTTGTAGTTTATGTAATGATTCTTTGACCGATTCGATTGCCTTCTCATAGCCCTGGTTTCCCTCAGCGACTTTTGTTGTAACAAAAATATTATCACGTGGAATTGCTAATTGTTTAAAGGCATTTCCAACCTCTTGTTCATTGCCATATAGTTGTGCAGTATCGAATAAGCGATAACCTATCTCATACGCTTTGCTTACCGCCTGATTCATCGTTTCCTGTCCATCTACCTTGTACAGGCCAAAACCCTCTTGCGGCATTTTGTTACCATCAGCTAGGGTTAATAAATTATCCTTAATGTCCATCCATTCCCACTTCCTTTTGCCTTATTTTCAAACAGCCATTCAAAATTGTCAAACATGTATTTTCCTTTCTGAACTAACTAATGTATTATGATGTTAAATCTACTTACGAGGAAAAATTATGGCTAAAATATTTATTGTTGAGGATAATCCCGACATTATCCATGCAATTGCGCAAAATTTAAGCAAATGGCAACATGATACCATCACAGTTAAGGACTGGGCAAACGTTGCAAACGAGATTATTACTGCAAAGCCAGATCTTGTTTTGTTTGATATCACTCTTCCTACTTTTGATGGTTTTTATTGGATTCAGGAAGTCCGTAAATACAGTCAAGTACCGATCATCGTAATTTCCGCAGCAGAAATTGATACCAATGTCATGCACGCAGTTACGGCTGGGGCTGATGATTACATCATGAAGCCATTCACAATGACCGTCCTCTTAGCAAAGATCCAAGCTTTGTTACGCCGAAATAAGCAGGTAACCGATACGGAAAAACTAGACTGGGGGCATAATTCATTTAACCCGCTTACTAATGTTCTTACAAATGCATACGGCACTGCGCAACTTACTCCAACTGAGGGGGCAATGCTACAAGTTTTACTTAGTCATCGCAATAAAACTGTTTCTAAAGATCAACTACTGCAATGGTTATGGCAAGGTGGAAAATATCTCAATGAAAACACCCTCAACGTCAATATTAGCCGTCTAAGAACTAAACTAAGCACAATTGGTTTACGTCAATGTATTCACACAGAACGTGGCCTTGGTTATCGCCTGGTGGTTGATCATGAATAAGTATTATTTCAAATTATTTTGCCGTTCAATATTCCCTGCTACTATCGGTTATATAATTTTAATTGGTCTAATCGGTCTGCTAGCAATTTTGTATAATCTTCCTATCGTTTTTTGGGGTGACACTATTCGTTTCTCCCTTCCAATTTTTATCATTTGGCTTATTTGGACAGGTGCAATTCAATTCTATCGTCTTCGCCATTTAACGATTTCACAGCTTGACAACTTTAACCCCGCCAATATAACTGAAGGAAGACTTATTGAAATTCTGCAGAAAGAACGCTCAAAAAACATCCAGACTATCCGTCAATTACAAGCAGTACAACATGAACAACTTGACCACCTTGAATTATTTGCCCACGAAATCAAAAATTATTTAACAAGTTTAACTGCTGCTGCAGAAAATTCACCAACAGTCACCAGTGAAGAAGTTAAGAGAAATACGTACCAAGCAAATTATTATCTAAATTTACTATTAAGCGATGAACGCCTAGCGATCAATAACCACGATTACGATTTTCAATGGGTTAATATTGCCCAGCTAGTGAACGCAATCCTACAGCAAAACTCAGCTATTTTTATTAATAAACAGCTTATTCCTGAGTTACAAAATTTAACTGGAGTTACTATTCTTACTGACCGTAAATGGTTGCGCTTTTGTATTGAACAACTACTTTCAAATGCAATCAAATACTCAGCCCCCAACAATACTATTAATATTTCCTGGGAAATTAATTCTTTACGGATCACTGACCATGGTTGCGGAATTCCAACGACTGATCTTCCACGAATTTTTGAAAATGGCTTTACTGGGGAAAATGGTCACCAAATAACTGCTGCTACTGGCATGGGGTTGTACCTTGTTAAAAAGGTTACTCAGCAATTAAACTTTCAGGTTAGCGTTTCATCAATCCAAGGCCGAGGAACAACAGCCATTTTATCTTTTCAGTCAGCCAACGTTAAACATGCTTAATTTAAAGCTTACAAAATTGTAAGGTTCTGTACGTTTCCGTAAGTAGGAAGTAGTACAGAACCTTTTTATAATTAAGACATAATCAAACTTAGCACTTTACCAGAAAGGAAAACTATTATGACAGTATTAAATCTCCAACACGTTCAACGCGTATACAACCCTAACTCCGCGAACCCTGTTATGGCCTTAAAAGATATTACCTTTAAAGTTGAAGAAGGGGAGTATGTGGCAATCATGGGTGAATCTGGTGCTGGTAAAAGTACCTTGTTAAATATAATCGCAACCCTAGAACAGGCAACTAATGGTCAGGTGGTTCTTAATGGGCAAGATCTTCGTCAACTATCAAAAGACGACGCAGCACATTACCGTCGCGAACATCTCGGCTTTGTTTTTCAACAATTTAACTTACTTGACAGCCTCTCAAATCGTGACAATATCTATTTACCGCTTGTCCTAGCAAAAACACCTGTTACAACAATGGAAGAACGAATCAAGCCCCTAATTGACCGCTTACGAATTGATAAAATTATTGATCGTTTCCCAAGTGAGATTTCAGGAGGACAACAGCAGCGTATTGCAATTGCACGTGCCCTAATTACCCATCCTGACCTTCTCCTCGCCGATGAACCAACTGGGGCCTTAGATTCAAACACCAGCAACGAAATTCTTGAACTTTTTGATGAGGTTAATGCTAACGGTCAAACTATCATCATGGTTACGCACAGTGCCGCTGCTGCTAGTCATGCTAAACGCACCCTCTTTATTAAGGATGGGCGAATCTATCATGAGCTTTATCGTGGAGATCTTTCACTAAAAGATTATCAACAGCAAATTAGCCAAACAATGATGACCTTAACGAATGGCGGTGAATAAACAATGCTTTTCTTCAAACTAATCAATTCTAGTTTTAAGCGTAATCTTAAGGTCTACATTCCTTACCTTATTTCAATGATAATGCTAGTCGCTATTAACTATATTTTTAAGGCGGTTGAAATTAACCGTAGTCTTAAAGATTTGCCAAGTGCAGCTGTAACTAAAGCATTAATGCAGACAGGATCAACCTTTATCATTCTTGTAACCCTTGCATTTATGATTTATGTCAACCGTTTCTTATGGCAACAACGTCAGCGGGAAATGGGTCTGTACAGCATGTTAGGAATGACTAGCCGTAATTTACAGGTATTAACAATTATTGAAAAATTATATCTGCTAGTAATTAGTCTTTTTATCGGAATTTTATTCGGAGTTATTTTTGACCGCCTCGCATTTCTCGGTTTTGCCCATTTGTTGCAAATTGAGCATTTATCACAACCATGGGTAGAATGGCCTGCTGTAACCACCACAATTTTAATTATCGGCGGCTTTTTCTTAATCTTGATGGTTATTGACTTAATAAAACTATTTCGTTTAAATCCCAATGAATTATGGCAGCCCAAACAAGCTAAAATTGCTCGTCACGGAAAGCTATTCACTTTTGCTGGACTTCTCGGGGTCGCTGCCCTTGCTTTCGCTTATTACCTTACAATTACTGTTAAGCCCCGAATATCCGCCTTATCGACATTCATGTTGGCAGTTTTCTTAGTGGTAATTGGAACCTACCTTGTTTTCATTACTGGAAGTATCATTGTTCTTAAAATTCTTCAAAAGAACAAACGATATTATTATCGGCCTCGTCACTTCATCGCCATTTCAGGAATGCTACAACGAATGGAGCAAAACGGCGCTAGTCTTGCAACGATTTGTTTACTTTGCAGTTCCGTCCTCGTGATCCTCTTTACCTCATTAACCATGTATGCGGGAATCAATGATACTGTTAATTCCTTTGCGCCTCGCGATCTTACTATTATTACTTCGCAAAAGCTTTCTTCTCAGCAAGAAGCTACTATCAAGTCAGTTGCAAGTAAACATCAGGCCCACCTTGATAAGCCGCTAACATTTACCACCAGCGCGCCACAATACGGATACTGGAAAAACAATCATTTTATTATTCAAGGTGGTTTAGAAAATATGACTAATCAAACCACTAATTCGATCATTACAATGTCAACCGCTACTTATAATCGAATTTCAGGCCAAAAAGTCAAACTAGGAAAAGACAAGGCGTTAATTTATTCTCCTGCCAAGGAACATCAGGGATCCTTACAAGTAGGCTCACAAAAGTATCAGGCAAAGGTCCTCCATAATTTCAATTATTACTTCAACCCTAGCCATTCGATTTATTCTCCTATTTTTGTAATTACCAATAACCTTCCCGCAAATACTGCCACAATTTGCTTTATCGGAATCGACTATCACTTAAACGGAAGCAAAAAAGAGCATCTTCAATTTGAGAATGATTTACAGGCTAAGCTACATTTACCAAACCAAGTATATTCTTCTCGAACAAACCTTAAGAGCCAGTTAACAAGTCTCTATGGCGGGATCGTCTTTTTAGGAATTCTCATTAGTTTTGCGCTTGGTATCACGACAACCGTTGTCATCTACTTCAAACAAATCACTGAAGGTTATGAAGATCAAGCTCGTTTCAAGACAATGCAACAAGTTGGGTTAAGTGAAAAAGAAACAACTAAGAGCATCCATAGTCAAGTATTGATGGTCTTTATGCTACCAGTAGTCGGTGCGATTATTAACCTTTGTTTCGCTATTCCGGCGATCCGTCAAATTTTAATCCAATTTAATTTTTACAATGTTCAATTAATGACGATAATCGCAGTATCAATCACATTAATTCTGCTATGTCTTTACTTTGTAATTTATGGTCTCACCACAAAAATTTACCGTAAAATCGTTGAACAAAGCTAGGTACTATAAATTGACATTTCCTATTCCAGCGGGTACACTTTAATTACTAATAATAAGTGCGATCGATAAAATGAGGAGATGTCGTTCATGACTTTTATAACCACCACCGTTCAACAAAAACTAACAAGCTGTTGCTAAACTAATTAAGGCTAGGCAAGCCCTTCTCTTTAAATGTGGCTAATTGATGCTTTAAGGTTCTAGTAACAGTTTTTTAGTTTGTTTTAGATTAAATCGAGGTGATTCCATAATGACAACTCCATTAAAAATAGGAATTCTTAACCTAATGCACGACAAAGAAGATACTCAGCAACGGTTTACAAAGGTCCTTTCCGCTGGGCCACACCGTGTTAATGTTCAATACTTTTATCCTCAAACTCACTATACTTCACGATCTGTTCCTAAGCTTGTTCAACAAATTTCCCAGCCCTTAGAGTTAGGAGAGGTTGCAACGATGGATGCTTTTATTATTACCGGTGCGCCAATTGAACAGCTTCCATTCAAAAAAATCACTTATCTCGATGAAGTTCACCAACTAATTGACGGCTTGGTCGCTAATAATATTCCACAGCTTTATGTTTGCTGGGGAGCAATGGCAGCTGCTAATTATCTTTATGGGATTTCTAAAATGCCTCTTCCTCAAAAAATCTTTGGTGTTTTTCATAACTATATTCAACATGAAGATCCGTTATTAACGGGTTTAGATGATGGCTTTCTTGCTCCCCATGCTCGGTACGCTGAGTTGGATATTAACAAGATTGCTCGCGATCCACGTTTGATTATTAATGCTACTACTAAAGATAATCGTTTATTCTCATTTCGTGCGCGCGAGAAGAATCAATATTTCTTATTCTCACACCTCGAATATGGTCAAGATGCGTTATTGAAAGAGTACTTACGGGAACGAAATACACATCCTGGTGTCGAATATATTAAGCCGCAAAACTATTTCCGTGATCCGCTTCATATGAAAGATCCCCAATTTAGCTGGCAGCGAACCCAACAAGTATTCTTCGATAATTGGCTTCAGACCGTTGCTAACGACGCAAAAACAAAACAATTGGTAAAGGAGTAAATATTATGACTGAAATCACTAATTCTATTACAAACTTAATCGGAAACACGCCAATCGTTAAGTTAAATCGGGTTGTTCCTGACGATGCTGCTGACGTTTACGTTAAGCTGGAATTCTTCAATCCAGCTGGCTCAATTAAGGACCGAATTGCCCTTGCAATGATCGAAGAAGCAGAAAAAGCCGGTAAACTGCAAGCTGGCGGTACTATTGTCGAACCTACTTCAGGTAATACTGGTGTCGGTCTTGCAATGGTTGCTGCTGCTAAGGGTTACCACCTGATCATCACAATGCCTGAAACAATGAGCGTTGAACGTCGGAAGCTCATGCAAGGCTACGGTGCTGAATTAATTCTTACTCCAGGTGCTGATGGAATGAAGGGGGCAATTGCGAAAGCAGAAGAGCTAGTAAATGAAAAAGGCTACTTCATGCCAATGCAATTTAATAATCCTGCTAACCCTGATATTCATGAAAAGACAACAGGAAAAGAAATTCTTGAAGCATTTGGCAACGATATTCCTGATGCTTTTGTTGCTGGTGTTGGAACCGGTGGTACATTGACGGGAGTTGGTCACGCTTTGAAGAACGCCAACCCATCTGTCCAGGTTTATGCACTTGAACCAGCTGAATCACCAGTTTTGAAGGATGGTAAAGGCGGTAAGCATAAGATTCAGGGAATCAGTGCTGGATTTGTACCTAAAGTCCTCGATACTGACGTTTATGATGGAATCCTCGAAGTCAAGAGCGATGATGCAATCGCCACTGCTCGTGAAGTTGCCCACCAAGAAGGAATCCTTGTTGGTATTTCTGCTGGTGCTAACATCAAGGGCGCAATTGAGGTTGCTAAGAAGCTCGGCAAAGGCAAAAAAGTAATTACAGTTGCTCCTGATGGCGGTGACCGTTACCTTTCAACTGAATTATTTGATTATTAAAAATTTAGGCATGTAATGAGAAGCCTTTCTCATTACATGCCGTTTTTTATATGGCTCTACAATAAAAGCTGCAACACCAATTAGTTAGCGTTACAGTTTTTATTTTATTTCTAATTAAAAAGGGATGTAGCTGAAGTTTTTAAATAGTGCCGCCGTTGAATTGCGACGATGCATATCAATTACGTTCAACCCGATAAAATTCCCAGTAAATCCTCCTGATAAAAACGAAATATCAGTTGTTCCAAGCGAAAGCCTATTGTTCCCATCATCAATGATAAAGCTTGCAGCTTCGTTGTCTATAGTAACCTCTAAGTGGTATTGACCATGATCATTAATAGGAATTTGTTTTATTCTATTGAACTCACCCTGAACTTCTTTTTGTAACTCAATAACCGGATTATTATTCTCGTCTACAGTAATAACCAAAAGCGCATAATTTAGTGTGTCAAGGTATAAAGTTATGCCAGCTAGTTGCATATAAGTACGAGGCCGGTATTCCATATCAACAGCAACCTTCACCTTAAAATCGCATTGACGAGTAGCAATCATATGCTGATCAAATAAAGATTGTGGAGATTGACCTCCACGAATTAATAGTCCCCTGCTATCAGCAACAAGCCATTCAGGATCAGAAAATTGTCGTAAAGTATTCCAATAGGCTTGATTTAATCCATGCTTTAAATCATCTGTGAATTTATGCGTAATAGGATGAATTGATGCAGCATTTTGAGGTGCAGGTACATCAACTTCTGGTAAATTGCCTTCATTAGCTAAATGTAGCCAGCCATCATTCGTCCATTTGACCTTTTGAATAGCGGTTTCCCGTCCAAGAATTGGTTTATTCCCAGAAAGCGGTCGCGTACATAAGTGAGCAATATACCATTCATGGTTACTAGTCTCCATTAAGCTAGCATGTCCTGCTGATTGTAGTTTGAGTTCAGGATGATTTTTCGACGTTATTAATGGCGTATTAGGATCTACTTCATAGGGTCCCCAAATATTTGTAGAGCGAGCAACTGTCTCCTGATGCTCTAAGCCGGTTCCGCCCTCTGCTGTCATTAAATAATAATAACCGTTATGTTTGTATATTTGAGGAGCTTCAGTTTTTCTAGCACTAGTACCATCAAATATTTTTTTCGGTTTACCAATCAGCGAAAATGAAACAGGATCAATTTCCTGCATTTCAATACCACAGGACTTATTATGCGTCTCCATTCGATAATCCCACAATACATTAAGAAAATATGCCTTTTTGCCATCAAAAAATATTGAAGGATCAAAGCCCGAACTATTTATATATACCGGTTTACTCCAAGGTCCATGAATATCATTTGCCGTAACAATATAGTTATCTACATCCTTATACGGAACACGCGTTGAGTTAACATTAGTATAAACTAAATAATATTTACCATTATGATATGTAGCAAACGGCGCCCATATAGAGCATCCCCGAGGGTTTCCTCGAAAATTAATATTCATTGATTCACCAATTACCGAAGTCTCATATTTCCAATTTGCTAAATTTTGTGAGGAATAAATTCTAATACCTGGTAACCATTCAAAAGTTGAAACTACAAGATAATATTTTTCATTATCACGAAAAAGCAATGGATCAGGATTAAAACCTGTTAAAACAGGATTGTGTATTTGTTTCAAGTAAAACACCTCATTTATTTTTTAATACTAAGCAACTTTTCGGATCATTTGGAAAAGTACCCCACCAATTACACACATTATAAATGCTGCCATAAAAATTAAGTGATAGCCCATTTGAGTAATTACAACAGAAGCTACAATCGGGCCAAGAATCTGACCAATCGTATTAGCCAAATTTAAAATTCCTAAATCCTTAGCGGCCGCTTTTTTAGAAGGTAAGACGGAAACATTCAATGCCTGATCAATTGAGTTATAGATACCATAACATGATCCGCCAATAACAGCGTATGCAAACATCGTCCAAGGTTGCGGATCAAAGAATGGCATTAGTACACCAATTCCAAAACCAACGGAAGCAATAACCATCATTTTCTTAATGCTTCCAATCTTATCAGCAATCGGGCCGGAAATAGCTGCAAAAAACATCCCGGTAAACATTAAAATTGTAGACATAATTGAAAGACTTGATGCAGCTTCTCCTGAACTTAATTTCATATAATCCATAAAGATATATAGTTGATATCCTACGATAATATAGTGCGCTGCAACTATTAATAACTTCCCGAATAATGATAAATAAAAGTCTCTTAACTGTCCGTGAACTGGAAAAATAAATGCTTCAATTAATTGATAGCCATGTAATGGTTCTACTTTATCATCTTTATTCCCAGGTTCATGAATAACAGCAACACATAGAAAACCCAATACTAATTGAATTGCAATCATTGTCCATATTCCCATATTAATTTTGGTTAAAAATTGGGATGCAACAATCGTCCCCAAAGGATTAGCAACTGAATTAGCAATTCCGTAAAATGATGCAATTGTCCCTTTATACTTTTTAGGAACCAAATCAGAAAGAATTGCCAATAATGGACCAACAACTGCATTAAGTGCTGCTTGATAAACACCCCAAATTACTAACAACATTGGGATTGAAGTTGTAATTGTAATTAGCCAAAAGCAAATCGCACTGCCAATTGAGCCAATAATAATCCACGGAGTTCGCCTACCATGTCGCGACCTTGTTCTATCCGACAAAGCTCCAAAAACAACATTAGCAATAGCTGCAACTATCATTCCAATAGTGGCAACCTCAGCAATAATTTGCACTTTCTGGGCTGGTGCAATTTTCTGTAACAACGCAGGCAATAAAGTACTATTAACTCCAACATATGGTAATAACCACGAAAGGACCCCAATAGCTAATCCGATACCGATACGATAAGGCGGTCGTGATTTAACTGCTTTTTCTGATAACATTGTTTTCACCCCATTATTCTCTTGCCTTTTGGGAGCGCTCCCAAAAGATAGTAAAAAAATACAATTTCTCAAAATAACATACTTACTGTATAGATGTAACCGGTATCATCTATAATTCATTATACCACTAATTATTGGGAACGTTCCCATTTAAATGAATAAAAAAGACAAAGGTATCTTAATAACCTAAGTCTTATATCCAATAAGTAAATGATTTTCTTATTGCGGGCTAACAGAACTGCGAATAATTAAGGATGGTTCAATGACGAGAGTCTGTCTTTCCGTTGCCGAATTACTAATCCGTTGGAGCAAGAATTTCATCCCATTTTCAATCATTAATGACAATGGATTCTCAATAGTTGTTAATGATGGTGTTGATACCATTGAATATGGAATATTATCAAACCCCGTTATTGATATATCCCGCGGAACCGATAAATCATGTTGATGACATGCTTTTAAGGCTCCTAAAGCAATATCATCACTAGCACATATAACACAAGTCGGCCAATCAGATCGTGGCAGATTCAAAATCTCATTCATCATTACCTCCCCTGTGGTTAATGAAAATTGCCCTTGTTTAGTTGCAAATGGGATAATGCTCATTTTCAATTTTTCAGCTTGTTCTTTAATTCCTATGTAACGAACCTCACTAGTAATGAACTCGGCAGATCCGTTGATAATCCCTAATCGTCGATGCCCTTGCCGATAAATATATTGAACTAGATTATGCATTGCTACTCGATCATTAGCATATATATTATCAATTTCAGGTAAATCAACTCGCCTTAATACCACAACTGTAGGAATCCGGGCTTCTTTCAATTTATCGATAAAGGTATCATCATTCTTGGATTGACTTACAACAATTACCCCATCAAAGCGATTTCTAACAGACTGGTCAAAGTCTTCTAACTGGTCAATACCGGCAACTGACAATAGATAATTAGAAGGAAGCCCAGCATTAGCGCTACTAATTATATTTGAAAAATAAGTTGACATGTCGGCATGAATTCTTGACATAAAAACGCCAATTACATACTTTTTCTGTGTAACTAAACTACGAGCGCTGAAATTAGGCGAATAGTTTAATTGTTTAGCAGCTGCAAATACTTTCTCTTTTGTAATTTGTTTAATACTTGAATTAGGGGTAAACGCTCGTGAAGCGGTAGAGCGCGATACGCCAGCTAATTTAGCAACATCATTTATAGTAACCAATTTATCATTCCTTAATTAAAGATCATATTTATTATAAATAAAATTATTACCAAAAAGCAAAATTTAAGTAAATAATTATCCCTAGTGAAGTATTAAAACAAACATTCACCAGGGATAATTGTCGATTTATAAAATTGGCGATAACAATCTTGAGAAGTATTGCTTGAATTTCCGCCATTTTGACTGACTATCAAAATATTCTGGCGTAAGTAAAGTACTTTTCTTCATGTCGTCCTCGAAATCTTTCTTCAAGCGAGCCGTTAGTTCTTCATTATATGCAAACGTATTAACTTCAAAATTAAGACGAAAACTACGGTAATCCATATTGGCTGAACCAACAGATGCGATGTTGCTCCCGCTAACCATCGTCTTGGAATGAATAAAGCCATTATTATACTTATAAACTTTCACGCCATTATTAACCAGGTATTTAGCATAGTATTCAGTTGCACGATAGACAAATGGATGATCGGGCATACAAGGAATCATGATCCGCACATCAATCCCACTTCTTGCAGCAATCACTAACGCCTCAAGCACTGAATCTTCTGGAATAAGGTAAGGTGATTGAATATAAACATACTTTCGTGCGGAGCTAATAATTGATTCATAACCGCGGCGGATCGAGTAATTTTCATTATCAGGACCAGAAGAAACAATCTGCATCGGAACCTCATCTGGATCACCTGTTGGAGCAACTAATTCAAAGTTTTTAAATTCATTTTCAAGATTGATTTTCTTTTTATGTGTCTTCCTGCAAGTCGTATTCCAATCCATCGCAAAGCGGACTGTCATCATCATTGTAGCCTGACCGACAACACGAAGGTGCGTATCACGCCAATAACCAAATTTGGGATCTTCACTAACATATTGATCACCGATATTAAAGCCACCGATATAGCCGATTTCCCCGTCAATAATAGCAAGCTTACGGTGAAGGTGATAATTTAACCGCGGCGTTTGGAAATAAGCTTTGGCGGCAGCAATGAACGCCTGCGCTTCTCCACCTAATTCTTCTAAATGCTTAAAAAACTTAAAAGTAGTTCCATGAGACCCGCTCAAATCATAAAGGACCCGCACTTTTACTCCCCTAGCTGCCGCGTCCTCCAAAGCTTTCAATACACGCTTGCCTAAATTATCAGCATAAAAAGAGTAGTACTCAATATACACATGATCAGTTGCGTGATTTATATCATCAATTAATTTGTCAAATTTCTTCTTTCCATCAACAAAAACATGGACTTTATTATTAAAAGTTACTACTGAATCATTCAAGCTCAGAAAAAGGTTTACTAACTGCCGATCTCGCGACAGCCTGCTTCCTTTGGGCATTAATTCATGTTCTTCACTTAGCTTTCGTTGTTTTTCAAGATATTTAATTCGTAACTGCTTTTGCTCATCTTGAATACTAAATATCTCATCATGTGACAACTGACGGCCAACAAAAAGATACATAATAAAACCGATTACCGGCAAAACACTTAATACTAACAACCATGCCCACGTTGATGCAATATCACGCCGGCTACGAAAAACTGTCCAAACTGCAAAAGCAACATTAATTAACCACAGGACTTCAATAATCCGCCGAACAACATCCCATGTCCAAACAATATTCATACTTATAATAATCTCCCTACTAGTATTACTGATTTATTATAGCTATTATTTGCTTACTTTTCAGCAGATTCATTGATTATTTTCGGTAAAAACGACGAAGGGCAAAAGAAAAAGCGATGGCTAAAATACCATAAACCGCCCCTACATATCCTAGTGTAGTCAGCCGCGCAAAGCTAACCGTAGTCGAAGCCGTAAATGAGCCAAGCGATATTCCGACATTAGCAAAAATTGAGATTAAAGATGTCGCCAAAGCTAGTGACTGGGGGTATTCTTTTTCAGCCACGCTAATAAATACCAACTGAATTGTTGTTCCATATATAATTACAACCACACAGAGCGCAGCTAGCGTAAGCATCCCAGTAACCTTATTTCCTAATGCGACTCCCAAAATAAGACTTAAAATTGTCATTATCGTGAAAACAACCGGTAACTTTTGAACCCCTTTATTGCTTGCAACTAAACCAGCAATTTCATTCCCGATAATGCTCATCACTCCTAAAAGAAGCAACAGCCAGTTTAAACTAGTTAAGCTAAAGCCCATAACATTAGTAATTAGCGGACGGACATACGTATAGAAAGTATACTGCAGACTTAAAACAGCTACTGTAATACCAATTCCTAATAAAACACGGTGGTCTTTCAATAGCGCTAGTTGCTCTAAAATACTCCCCTTCACTTGTGGTGTATCGCGAGGCGTTAACCATGCAAGCAATGCAAATACGATTAACGTTAACCCAGAAATTATCCAAAAACTATCATGCCAGGAAAGCAACGTTGCGATTGTTGTCCCAAGTGGAACCCCGATAACAGATGCAATACTAAAGCCAGCGCCGACCCATGCTAGAACCATTGGCCGCTTATCCATCGGTGTAATGATACTTACCAACAAATTAATTAGTGAGATAATAGTTCCCGCTACAGCAGCCGTGATAATTCTTGCAAGTAGGAGCCAGCCAAGCGAGGGTGCAATTGCCGTTAATGTATTGCCAATAAAGAAAATGGTCATTAATAACATCAAAAGTTTATACCGGTTCCAATTACTAGTTAGGGTTGTAATGATGGGTGTGCTAATTGCATAAACACCTGCAAACGCGGTAACCAGAAAACCAACCGTTGAAAGCGGGACATGGTAACTGCGAGCAATATCTGATAAAACACCTACGACCATAAACTCATTGCACCCAAGCATAAATGCAACAAGAATAAAAGTAAATGACCGTAATTTAGTGTGCGTCATAATAAACCTCCTTTAAAACAAAAAAATTTTCTGAAAAAGTCAATCCAGAAAATTATAAACGTTTAACAATAAATTTGCCACTAGTTTGAACAGTTTATTAATAAAGTTGTGATTGATATGCTGCAAATGTCCTATCGTCAAAGCAGACCATTGTTACTTGGTCAACATAATTAGCAGTAGGTAAAAAGTTCTTTATCGTTGCAATAGCAATCTTAGCTGCTCTTTGAAGCGGAAAAGCATAAACGCCAGTACTGATAGATGGAAAAGCAACTGTTCGACACAAATGTTGATCTGCTAGCTGCAAACTATTTTGATAAGAGTTAGCTAATAGTTGATCTTCACCATTATCTCCACCATGCCAAACCGGACCTGGTGTATGGATAATAAACTCTGCTGGTAAATTAAAGCCACCGGTTATCCGCGCCTCTCCCGTTGGACATCCATGAAATTTTTCACAGGCATTATATAAAGCTGGCCCGGCCGCGCGATGGATTGCACCATCAACACCGCCACCACCCATCAAGGTTGTGTTAGCTGCATTAACAATTGCGTCTACTTTTACTTTCGTAATATCGCCTTTAATAACATTAATGTTATGCATTATTTCTCTGACCTTTCCTTAAATTGCGGGAACAAACTGAATGAACAGGTTAACGATAATGAAACTATCATAGAGCCTACAATACGGCCAGTAATTATGCCACTAGTATAGTCCGCACTCCTTCCTGGAATATGACTCAACGGGTTAATTAAATTAATTGCTAATACTAGACTTAAAATAATAATAAAAGCCAGTGTAAAACTAATCTTTTCGTTAGTCCGCACCCTATTCCAATTAGTTTCGCCTAACAAGAGGTATAAATTCACGATCGTAAAGCCAATTATTGCTCCAATTAATACTCCAAATATACCACCATGTCCTGGTAAAACGTGAATAAACTTTAACATCATAAATATACTTCCAACAGCATTATAAAGATAACTCTTCCTAAAGTCCCTATCGCTCTTTTTATTAGAGATATGTTCTTCCTTATAATTATCCATCATTTCATGATCCTCCCGTAATAAATTATCTAAGCTAACGTGGTAGAGATCACTTATTTGAACCAGCATGAATATATCAGGATAACTCCGACTATTCTCCCAACTAGAAATTGTCTTTCGTGAAATTGCAAGCCGTTCTGCTACCTCTTGCTGAGTCCAATTATGCTGGTGACGATATAATTTTATCTTATCGGCAAATTTCAATAAGTTCTCCTACCTTCATCTAAAATTTATTTCCCGGGAAATTAAGCTTATTAACACCTTACAAGATGGGGTTCAAAATGTCACGCTAAGTTCTGTAGCCATTAAAAAAGAGCGTGACAGAAGGCATCAATAGCGCTTCATCTCCACACTCTTACAGATTAAAAATTAAGTTTTACCAGATATGAACCCGTTCTTCTGGTGCACGATACATCTTGTCACCCGGTTTAATGTCAAACGCTGTGTAGAAGTCATCCAAGTTTTCTGCTTGAATGTTTGCCCGTAATTTTTGTGGCGCGTGGACATCAATCGAAAGCAGCAATTGCATGTATTGTTCAGTAGCTTTCATCCGCCAAATAGTTGCCCAATTAATAAAGAATTCTTGGGCGTTAAAGTCAGCCTCCGTTTTAGCTGCTTCAAGGGCACAACTTAATCCCCCTGCATCTGCAATATTTTCAGACACTGTTAACTTTCCATTTACCTTTTGACCAGCAAATGGAATACCATCAAATTCATTAATCATTTTTTGAGCTAATTGCTTAAAGTGTGCGGAGTCTTCGTCTGTCCACCAATTATTGAGGTTACCAAATTCATCAAATAATGATCCGTTATTATCAAAAGCATGTGAAATTTCATGAGCAATAACGGCTCCGATACCACCATAATTCTGACTGCTGCTTTGTTTCAATGAATAGAATGGTGCTTGTAAGATTGCAGCGGGGAAAACAATAATATTCTTAAATGGGTGATAGTAGGCATTGACTGTTGCGGCACTCATTTCCCACCGCATCCGGTCTACTGGTTTGTTCCAACGACTAAATAATTCCTTATTAGCCACTACCGTTAGTTGGTTTAAGTTAGCAATTAGGGATTCCTCTTCATCAACCTTAAATTGATCGTAAAGAGCAGGAATCTTATCCGGGTACCCTACTTGAATTCCTAATTTATCAAGTTTAAGAATTGCCTTATCACGGGTATCTTTGCTAAGCCATTTATTATTAGTTAACCGTCCCTTATAAACCTTAATCATTTGTTCAACCATGTGGTGCACATCCGCTTTTGCTTGGGGGCCAAAGTATTTTTTACCATAGTAATCCCCAGCAACCTGGCTAAACATATCACGTGCAAGGTAGTAAGCGAACTTACGCTGACTAACCGGTTTCTTGCTCCCTGATAATGCGCGACTATAGCGACCGTTGATTTCACGCATCTCATCATCAAGGTAGCTGGCATTTTCTCGAATGACACGAACTAATGCCCAGCTCTTAAATAATTCAAAGTTACCCCGCAAGATTTTATCAAGTGCCTTAAAGTAATCTGGTTCCATCACAATTACTTTTTCAGGTTCTTCATTAACTAATTGCTTAATCACGGACGCAATATCAAGCTGATCTGTCGCTGTCGCTAATTCCGCAACGCTTTGTGGATTATACATTTTACTATAATCCGCTGCTTCCTCGGCGCTCTTGACGTTAGGAGCAAGGAGAGCATCAAACTTAATTGCGTCGTTAATGATCTTAGACGCCTCTTCTTTGCTATAGCCAAGCTTATCCATTAATGCTTCGACCATTGAAGACCAGAGTTGGAGTAATTGGTCATGCTGCTCTTTCTTTTCTTCCTCATAATAACTCTTGTCAGGCAAAATAAGGGATGGTGAAGAGGCAAATAGTGCATAAACAGTAGCATTTTTCATATCAGCATCAATATCAAAACTAATTGGAGAAGGCATCCCCGCTAATATCCAGTTTTTCCATTGAGATTGGTAGTCAGCATATGATTTAAGGCTGTCAACACTAGCTAACATTCGTTTTAGTGGTTGCGGTCCGACCTTTTTTCGCCAATCAAATTTTTTAGCGAGGCGATATAGTTTGATCATCTCGTTAAATCGTGAATCATCAGACTGTTCTTTCTCCTCAGCATAGGCATCAAAGTCATCCATAAGCTGCTTGTCAATTTCATCAACCAGGTCATTGAATCCCCCGGTTGCCGGCTTATCATCAGGTATTTTAGCCGTTTTCAACCATTCACCATTTACTGCTTCATACAGGTCATTTTTTATTAATTCGTTATCCACTGCCATGTGCAGGACCTCCTTAAAAGGTTACATTACTTACTATTATACTATGCTCTCTAACAATTCTTATAAATTTGCTTCAATCTATAAAAGGATTTAACAAAGTCTTACGGGCACTCTCCGAAAACCACGAATCGTGTTGCATTAATAATTGATTTACTGCCTGGTAATTTCCCAAGTTAATTTTGCCTTTAACCAGTCCCGCAATCTGTAATTGGCGTGCAAACTGGACATCAGCTGACTGTAAAACATTACGAAAGATTGGCTGTTCATCGGGATCCCACTGTTTATTAAGCAATCCGATTGCCCGTTGGTATTCTTTACTATGAGTAAGTACTTTTTGCATTGCCTGTGGATTTAATATTGTTGCCATTAATGATTACCTCATTTCTAAGACCTTACCAACCGGATCTTTTACTGATAATTGATCTGTCTTTGTCATCATTAGCCAATAAATGTTTCGATAATGATAAGTATTAATCCTTTCTTCTCCCCAGCCATCGGTAATAATTATGATTGTTCGTCCACGCTTTGTTAGGTTATGTTGATGGAGGTAATCAAAAACACACTGAAAACTAGTACCTCCGCCACCGCTACGAGTATGGATAAATTTCTTTCCCCCACGAAGCTGCTCCTTTGAGGTAACCTTAGCATCAAAGGAGTAAACAGTCGCTGTCAATTTGGTATGACTAATCATCTTTTCAATCGTTGCCAGTGCTTGATCTAACTCTTCATCACTCACCGAACCAGAATTATCAACAAAGATATCTATAGCTGGTGTCAATCTCGTAACTTTACCTGCTAAATCCATCCGTAATGGCTGACGACGATTAAATCTCGCGTGTGACTCTATCTGTCCCCGTGCGAGCAAGCCAAATTGATGCTTAAGAACTTGTTGCCAGTTAACTGCCTTCATTTGTTTTATATTTTGTAGCTGACTTTTTATATTTCCAGGCAATAAGCCCCGATCACGTTGAGGAGTTTGTTCCCACGCTTTAGCCAAGAGCTGCTTGATACTTGCCAACTTAATTAGTTGATTATTTAGTTGGTGCCCATCCTTTATAGTTGCCCGCCAGCCATGATGTGAATCCGATTTTTGAAGATTATCATCTACTGCATTTCCTTTGCCTCTGTCCTTATCTAGATTAACTCCCGCATGTCGCAATTTTTCTTGTTGCTCAATTGGTAGTTTTTCCAATAAATCAAGGTAATCCTGAGAATCCAACCGTGGTGCAATTTTTTGCCGAAGGAGCTGCTGTAATTGGCTAAGGGTAGCTGTATTACGAGGTGGCTCTGAAATGTATTGATTAACTGCTACATCTGTTGCGATTTGGACAAGGTGCTGGTGCGGATTAGCAGCATACCTTAAAGGGTGTAACCAAATGATATGCAATGCTTCATGTTCAAGTAGATTCTCAATTTCATCTGAACTAAGATTATCTAACTTATCAGGATTAATGAATAATAGTAATTTATTATTTTCCCACTCTAATCCCATTACTGCAGAAAATCGTAAATCAAACTTTCTGGGAAGCTGCAAAAGGACTTCACCTAATAACCGCTGTCTCTGTAAAAGGCTAATAACTCCCCTAGTGACACGTTGATCTGTGTTTTGTCGTTGGTCTTTAGCGGAACGTGAATGATTAAACCGTGAAAAGAGTTTATCAAAGCTCATCGATTATCACCACGGGTAGCCACCTCCGCAAAATATTGGTAAAGCCGACTAACAGTTCCTTGGGGATGTTTAATTGCTTGCTCATACATTGGTTGAAGAAGCTCGGTTAATTTATCACCAGCAGTTTGAACAATTGCATATTGCCCATCATTACTGACAAGCTGTAAATATTTCAAAAACAGCATAGCAGCTTTTTCTGTTGCTAACTCTGGACCGATCCACGAGCGCAGTACCTTAATTTTTGTTGCTTCATCCGCCTGATTAAACTGTTGTTCACCATTTTCCGCATTTTTTAATGTTTTTACTGTCAACTCATGGCCCTGAGCAAAAATAAACTGCGCAAAAGCTACCCCAACTTCCGCACCGAGGTCGCCACTAAAAATGTCCGCAGCAAGCTGTTGTTGTGTTTCATCATCTAATATTTGAAGCTGGTCTAAGTTTCGCGAAACTCTTTCCCATGCACGCGGGGTTGGTGCTAAATCTTCCTCATTAGGTTCAATAACTAATAATTGATTTGGGTACTGAGCAAGGTAAGCAATCACTAACTTATTAATTCCAGCAGTCTTAGCCCATTTTAACCATTCAGTTGTTGAACTAGTCATTACAAGGCGAACTGTTCGATCTTTTATCGCTGCATCGCCAATTGCAACCCCGTATTCTCGATCTGCAAAGCCAGTCATTGTTGAATCAGGGTTTTCTGCAATTATAATCCGCACCGTTGAGGGTAATCGTAAAGAATTAATCTTTCGTTGAAGGACAAGGTTCATCAATTCGCTTTGGACAGCCTGTGTTCCCCGATTGAATTCGTCTAAGAACCACAGAATCAACCGATTAGGATGCGTTTCTGCATACTTGATAATATCAATTAATGTTTCGGAATAGCCGAATTGAACATTAGCTAATCGCCCATAATCCTTTGTTTCAACAAAAGACTCGCTTGTTAATGGCGGGACCGGAATTGCTAAGTCTCCTTTTTCACTTAAGCTTACAACAGTCGTAAATAGTTTAGCATCTAAATTCATGGCTACTTCCTGTACAAGCGCAGATTTTCCAATCCCAGCATCACCGACAATGTTAGGAACATTTCCAGCATCTAAGACAACCGGAACTGCTGTTAATAATTGTTGATAAGTTAACGCCATTATTTACTCCTTCCAACCATGGTTTGCCATATCCATGTCCCGCTTTTTCATGTTAGACACATAGGGATTACCCTTCACATAGAACCGGCGTGGACTAAGCCCGTTAGCTCCTTTGATATTAACTCCTACACGGGCTGTGGTAGTAATTTCCCGGGGAATTTTAAAGTCTTGTAAATCAACTGTTAGCGGACTTGTTTCCATCGGCTGACCATCCAAATCACGCGAATGAATGCCAAGTGCCTGCACCAGTTTTCCTGGACCATTTGTAATATTTACACCAGTCATATGACGATTTTCTGCCATTTTCTCTACATTTATAGCTGGTTCAATCCCTCGTAGCAAAATTCCTTGTGGTTCTTCGGCATCTTGAACGACAATATCAAAACAATAATGACCCCGAATTTGGTATAAGTAGATGTTGCCAGGCATCCCATATAATGATTCAGAATAACCGGTTCGTCGCCCATTAAAAGCATGTGATGCTGAATCTTGCTCCCCTAAGTATGCTTCAGTTTCAACAATATAGCCACCAACTATTTCATCTCCGTCCTGATACTTTACCATTTTTCCCAATAGGTCTTTTGCAATTTCGGTTGTTGGACGGCCGGTAAAAAATTGTTGATATTTTGTCAGCATGTTTATTTTCCTCCTAAAAAGAACTATCCTAAACTTAACACTAATCAAAGGAGATCGACACTCATGGAACTTAAAGTTGAACGAATCTATACAAAACCAGCTGATTTAAACGGCTACCGAATTCTTGTAGATCGTATTTGGCCACGAGGTATTTCAAAAGTAAATGCACACCTTGATAAATGGCTAAAAGAGGTTGGTCCCAGCACCGAACTACGTAAATGGTTCAATCATGACGTCGCCCGTTATCCAGAATTCCGTGAACGTTATCTAGCTGAACTAGCCGCAAAGCCCGCCTACTACAACTCCTTAAAAGCAATTGTTCAAAATCAGCTATCAACGCAAAATGTTATCCTGCTTTATGGTGCACGTGACGAAGAACATAACCAAGCAGTTATTTTAGCCGAAAAGCTCAAAAGGGACTTACAACTTTCAGCAAAATAAGATAAATTAAGAATTTTATACTTTTTAATGATAATTTGTTCTATAATAAAAGACGAGAGTTTGATTCATAATTCTCTGATACCCGTAAAGTATTACTAAATATTATTCTATAAATTCCCTTTGAAGACATTATCAATCAAATGATATTTATAAATTTTATCAGTAATATTTTTCATTTTAATAGTGCAGTTAAAATGAATGGGTATTAATAACCCCCTAGTTTCATTTTTTGAAACAATTATCTGATAAGGTGGAAGTCTATTATTGAAGTGGTAGGTAGACTTCTGCTTTATATTTTTAAACCAGTTTATTTATCAGCCCAGCTACGACCATCAAGTTCTCCGGTTGCGTTAATTAGACGTTGTGCCTGTTTAAGCATTAATTGATCTAATCCGCGGTAGAAAGCTTGATCTTCATAAGATGGGCTATTTTTTATTAAATTTTTCAACTCATTATGAGCCCATTGTTGGTTTTCGTTCATATCAATCATCCTCTTTTGCGCGTAACCATCCAATCGAAGCATGTAAATCATCTAGTTCTTCTTGTTGCTCAGTCAATAACATCGATAATTGTTCTAGCTTAGCCTGCTGAAGCGGATCATGTTCTTCGTTAATTTTGTCATTAAGCCGCTCAACAAACCATTGTGTCCGGTTGCTAAAATGCAAGAAATTATTAACAGTTAAATATTGCTGGTAGCGAATAAATAACAGTTGCCGTTCAGCCTCGTCTTGTTGCGCAAATTGATAAATTGGAAACGGTGGTAAAAACTTCATTCCTAAAGAATGTGCTAATGCTTCATAAGGCCGCAAGATTTCAGCGATCGTATATTGCTGGCTTGCACCTGGCTGAAATGCAGAAGCAGAATGTGCCAAAGTTGTCACAATCCCTAGCTGACGCCCCTTAAGAATCTGATTGCTCGTTATTCGTGAATCCAGCACTTCATCTAACCATTGCTTTAAGATTGCTGGTGCGCTATACCAATACATCGGAAACTGGAAAACAATCCGTGTCGCTGATTTTAGCAGTTCTTGTTCTTGAGACGGATCAAACGGTGCTTTCAATTCGTGCCAGATAACGTTATTTTCATTGGCAGCAGCTGCTTTTAAAAATGCTTCAGTTGTCGAATTTGCAAGGTGCGGATGTGCTACTATCACTAACGTTTTCATTAACCTTACTCCTTTAGCTCTGCAAGTCCCTGCTTCAGTACGTCATCCGTAACATCTACAGTTAGAAACCTTTGAAGGGGCGTTTCACTATGCCGATCCTTAAAAGCCATTGGTTCTGCTTTTAAGATCACAACAGTTAGGTTATTTTCTGTTAGCATTAGCTGACCGGGATGCCTAAATTTACCCTTAGTATGCTTTCCGGTCCGCCAAGTATGTAATTTTGTTTCACCATTTTGGTCAGCTTTTAATTGATACTTTCCTCCAGCATCTGTCTCAACTGGAATTCCTGTAAACTTTTGAACATCATACTTATCTTTTTTACTCATAATATATCCTTCTTCTAGTTTTGGTCGATTGCCTTTAATTGATCTGCAAGCGTATTAACTTCATTTTGTTGATTCTCATTTGTTAGGGCTGAGACTGTCGTATGGGTAGTGGTCATCGGAGTTTCTGCTATACTTTGATTCTTATCTGGCTCAATTGTTTTGATTGTGACACTATTGCCATCACGTTTAAACCAAATATAGCTAGTTAGATCGCCATTAGTTGTTACATATTGATAATCCGAGACTTCACCATAACCATAATGCGTGCCATAGTACATCGCACCACTCTGAACATGATCTTTAAACCAATCAGGGTATTTTGAGAGGGCAACCATTGTTCCTAGTTGTTGAGTCGTTAAACCATCTTTATCGGTGATTGTAACTTTGCCCCGCATGTCCATAATCTGAGTATTTTGAGCTACATTTAAGATACGATTTACTTCCCCGTGAGTTTTGGCATATGTCACCATTTCATTCAAGGTTACCCCTGTTTTACGGATGCTGCCCCGACTATCTGCATAATAAATTTTCTTGCCAACAATTGTATAATAAATTGAATTTAAACGGTGTCCATTCTCATTAGTACCAGAAGTTAGTTTAACGGTATAAAGCTCTTTTGCTCCTTCAGGGTATGATTTATCAGTGGGACCTTCTCCTTGTGGGACCGCTTTTCTATCATATATTTTTACTACTGCGCCCTGGTCACGTTTTTCCATATTAGCAGAGTAATCATAATTATCAGCCCCTGGCATGTGCGCATCCCCATAATATAAAACAAGGGCCGCTGTCTGTTCAGGAGTTAACTGCGCGGCGTTCAATGAAACATCATCTTTTGCTTGTTGACTACTGGACAAAGAACTAGTCGTATCACTACTTGTTTTAGTAACAGAATGTGTTCTTCCGCAAGCACCCATTACTAAAATAATGAACGAAAGGGACATAATTAGTGCTATTTTTTTCATAAAGAAACTCCCCTATAAATCGTATATTCTAAACACATATTATACCTTACTCTTCATTTACTGCGCTTTCTGAAACTATCGAACATAAAAAGCCTCCAAAACTGGAGACTCCCCTTATTCTATTTAGAAAAATAATCTTTTATTTCAGTATCTGAAAGGCTAAAATTATCTTTTATTTTTTCTTTAATAGCTGTTTCATCAACACCATATTCACGTAGTCCTTCGATAAACTTTTTAATCAAATTTTGCTGATTTTCTTGTAATCTTTGTTTTTCTCTGCTTAACTTATGTTCTTCTTCCTGAACTTTACGGTTTTTTTCCTTTAAATTTTCCTGCACATCTTGAATTTTCTGTTCTTTTTCTTTAATTTTACGCTCTCCATCTTGAATCCTGCGTTCCCCTTCTTTAATTTTACGTTCTCCTTCTTGAAGTCTGCGCTCCCCTTCTTGGATTTTTCGCTCCCCTTCTTGAAGTCTGCGCTCCCCTTCTTGAAGTCTGCGCTCCCCTTCTTGGATTTTTCGCTCTCCTTCTTGAAGTCTACGTTCCCCCTCTTGGATCCTACGTTCACGAGCCTCTTGATCCATTTCATATAATGAGCGTCGCATATATTCCGACCTCCATTTCCGATTCCGCTTTACAACTGTCATTCGCTTCTTTAATTTTACGACAAGCGGATCGGTCTCTTCAACTTTCCGTTGGGCAATCACATCTAAAAATGCCTGCATCTTTGGATCAACATCATGTTTCAATGAGGGAACATTAAATAAAATATCGGTTTGCCCATCCTCAACTATATATTTCGGTAATCCATCAATATGTTTATGCAGTACATAACGTTGCTGGTCGAGGTGAAAGGGATCAAAATTACAAAAGAAAATTACATAAGAATCATCAGCCTGCTCATAAGGCTGCCCTTTGTCATAAGCCTCCATTGAACTAGCAGTCTGATAGTAGCGAATCCGTTTAGCAATATTATGATGGTCCGCAACCTGCATCTCTACATCATAGTGGTTACCTGCTTCATCCGTAGTATAAATATCAAAACGAACAGCCTTAGCATCGGGAGCCAGGGCGAATTCTTGCTGGTTATTCGGCAACTCAATCTTTTTAATATGCAAATCAGGTAAAATTCGGCGTAAAACTTCTAAACAGATATCATAATCTAACATGACCTTGTTAAAAATGTAATCATCAGCTAAGCCCGCCATCTCCCATTTTTTACGAAGGAAGTCATTCATCTTTACAGTTCACTCTCCTTTAAGTAGTTCTATAAAGATATATACGTAAAAAAATAGAAAATGCACTTGTATAAATAAAAAACCTATTTTACTGAAATCTTCTCCATTCCAGTAAAATTTGAGGCTAATCGCCTCTTGAAAACCTTTGAAATTAATTCAAAGGAGTAGATTATTATGATTTTAACGCAAAAGGAAATTATCCCTATTCTTAATCAGCTACTAACTACCGCATGGCATGACCACCAAATAGCTTTTCCAGTTACTAATAGCCAAATAGTTACCACAAAGTTGCCTCAATTTATTCACAGTTGCCACGACATAGCAATTATTAGTGAAGAAATACAGCTATTACTTCACTTGCCAAACAAAACAATTTATTACTGTTCATGGTCAGTTTCAATTAATGAAGAACAGCTGCCAATAATTGACTTAACAGTTCGTCCAGTTACCCCTGAATCACACCGTCCTGTGATTATCTCTCCACAACTTACTACTCGCTTTACCGACTACTTTATTAAGACTGGTCGTATACCAAACCCATGGAAAATTAGCTAATTTCACACTATTTGATACGTTTTTATTTAAATCATTATGGAATAAGTGTACTATTCTTGCATAATTATAAGCCTTTTTTCTTGGTAACTATAAAAACCAGTTTATAATAGAGAGTGAAAGGTAAATCTTCTTTATTGGGTGACATATCTATTCGTATGTGTAGGTACAGATTTGAAAGGAGATAATACTATGTTCGACGTTATCTTTTGGATTCTTGCAATCTGGTTCGTAGTAAACGTTGTATGGATGTGGTTTGCTCTTGACAATCAAGTTCTACAAAAGACATTCGCATGGATTAACGTATGTGCAATTGTAATTGGCTTTTGGGTATATTACGGCATGACACACGATGCAAGTGCTCTTAACGGCTGGTTCCTTACAATGAACTGGGTAAACATTGCCGTTGCCGCTGTTCAATTCTACTTTGGTTATCGTGAAAACAGTGTTACCCACAATAATCACACAACCGCATGATTTACTTTTCACGAAAGAACTATGGCATTATGTCATGGTTCTTTTTTTGTTTAAAAATCCGATGATGGCAAACCTGCCGTCATCGGATTTTAAACTATTATTTTGTTATTAACTAATCTTCTGTGCACTTAAAGATTCATTGTATTTGTTCCATTGTCTAAATCAGGAATTTTGATGTTCTTGAAGTCACCTACTGTCGATCATATCTATCGTTACGACTATTGACAATAAGTTAATTGCTGTTTTCTTCCATTTTAACCCTATCAGTAGCTATCACTATTTGACGAGGCGAAGCAATAGGTTTCAGATAAAAAGGATTCCCTTATAGATTCCACCATTCCCCAGTTTTTAAAACTCGTAATGTCTTTATATTCTTATATCCTTTTCGTAAAGCATAGGTTACATGAACATAATCATTTATTTTAATTGCTTTATATTGTTGAAGAGTACCCATCATATCCTTTTTGATATACTTACTCATTTCCTTTTCTTGCTCACCACTTACTATTGTTAACCAACACTGGAGTTGACTATCTTTAGTATTATGCCAATTAATATCCGTAACGTAGCCTGTAAAATTATACCTATTATTTTTAGAATGTAGAGGTATTTTCTCTGAATTATTACTTTCTATATCTTGTTTCTGTAAGCTTTCTTTCTCTATAACTTTATACTGTTGTCGAGAAGTAGGTTGTGTTGAGCTTGAATCAGTATTTTCCTTATATGTAGCATAAATTACTATTAACAATACAATTACTATAGTCACAGCCATAATTTATCCCGTCCATTGAGCAATTACTATTTTTACGTTCCTGAATACCAAGACTATTTGACTTTCTTGTATATTTTCTTAACTCTGCGTACTGCGTATCACCCATTATTTCACTCCTTTATTTACTTCTTGGATAGAGCTTGCTGCCCATTCCCACTTCTTACGCCTGTCATTATATTTTTTCTCTGCTAGAAGTTTTAGTGATAACTGGTCGTGTGAATTAAAATCTGTCGTTGAAGAATCCCTATTAAACTCAATTCCTGCTTTAGTTAACAAATCTCCAGAAACATAGCAAGAATCATCTCCATCGTCTACAAAAGCAAACGCATGCCCTGTCCTATTCTTCTTAATGGTTGTAGTTCCTTGGAATATTCGCTTAAATTCTGCAGGATTCGCATGGTTAACCGCCAAAATTTTATAATAGCCCCACTTCCACTTTTCATTTTTCTTATCAAATGAATATTTCGCAAGGAACTTTATCGTATCGTAATTTCTAAGGTTATTTTCTTTGACAATTTTTGAATTACAGAAATAATCTTCGTCAAACGCCTGATTATCTTTAACAATAAACCCAAAATCCCGAACTGCCGAAAATACTCCACAGTCTTCTTTTATATATAATTTTGTAAATTCATCATCTCTTACTTCATTAACAGCACCAACATATTTAACTTTTGTTGAGTCGTCATCATAAGAAATTAAAACTGCGCTGTAGCCTTGATTAGTTTTTAGTTTTTTATCAACTAGTTTCTTACGAATTTTACGTCTAACAAATAACTTGCTTTTAGCATTCGGGATAACTACCCAATAATTATGTTCATTTTGCCAATCAACATAAAAACGACATGGTTCTGCATCTGGATACAAAAGTTTAGAAACGACTACATCAAGTTGCGGAATAATATCATTTTTACTTGCTTCTTTTGTGTCATTAAACCATTCAAAACTTTTATATTGTTGTACTTGTTCTTTATTTTTTAATTGTGAAATTTCGCGTTTAGCAATTGGATAATAGTTAGGATCCTTCAGCGCAATTAATCCGTCAATAAAGTTTTTTCGCACATTTTGGCTCATCGTTCCCCGTGTGCAAGCCTGATATAAACATGCCATTTTCATGGTAAAGTTTTCTTGCCATGCAGTCGCTAAGAGTCCCCACATATTAGGATTTGCTATATTATTTTTCACCAATTGCAGTCCAATTTTACGCGCATTATCATAAAATCCACCTTGGATTAAAATCTGACAATAAAAGTATATTGCCCAAGTATAATCATTATGCTTTTCCAATATTGGAATAACTTTTGCAGAAATTTCTTTTACTTGTTGTGAAGTGTGGGAATAGCTTTTACTCTGTGCTTTTAAATAACTAGTTACTGTTCTTTCAGCTAATCCTGGATACTTTTTCCCATCTTCAATCTGATACTTTTCGTAGTCTTCCGTCGAAAAATTTCCTAAATCAAGCAAATCAATGACCTTAGTAAAATTTCCCGGGTAATTATCACAATATTTATCATCCTTACCATGATATTTTTGAATGAGCGGCAAAATAATGTTAACTATTTTAGTATCTTCAGGAAAATTAAGTCCTAATCTCAGATAAGCTTTCACACTACTATTTAATAATTCTTCGTTTTGTGATTTATAGTAATTCCATGTTAACCCACTAATAGTCCTAGTTATTTTAGTAACTAAAAAATAATAATATGGCACATGTTTTTTATTAAAATATTCATCTACTTGTTGGAGTCTAGAAATTAACACATCTAAATCTGCTTGGTTTTTAGGAAGATCTGCACTAGTAACCAAAGTGTTTACTAGTGCCTCAAAGAATCCTTGTTTACCATAATATTGTGACTTATCACGATGGAATAATTTGGTGTTTTCAATCAAACGCTCATCAAAATCTGCAAAATATTTAAATCCTCGCTCATAAAGCGCAAATAAATTAGGATAATCTTGTTTTTCTTTTAGTTTCCATGCCACCCAACAAATATTATTCTGAACGGCAATAATAAAATTTTTCTGCACTGTAAGCGGAATACTGCCATTGGTAAAAAAGCCTTTATTCTTTATGACGTCTAGAGTATGAAGGTAGCTCCGAATATTCTCGTCAGCTAATCTTTTTAGGTAATCATACATCACCCATGGAAACTGCCAACTAACATCAATACCTTGATCGTCAGCTTTTTGACATTCCTTATAGGCCTGATTCAATTCATTAATATCATTGCTTCCTTTATAATTATCACGCAGTTCTTTAATCCTGCTTATCCTTTCTTGTGTATTCTCCTCATTCATAATTATCCTCGCTTTAGTTATTACATGGGTTTAGCTTTTCTAATTGTTGCTTAAATTGATCTATCTGTTTCAAATCTTCCTCCTGATATTCCGACCTAATATAGATATTAGCTTTTGACCATCCTTTATGACTAAAGTACATCTGTAATTCAAATATTTCTCCTGATTTTAGTTGACAATAATAGCGAACAAAATTATTAGCAACTTTTGCTGTATCAATACCTACATACTTGATTCCCGTTTTTTGGAAAATCATTTTGAGATGAATAAATAGTTGTTCTAACAATACTTTATTCCCATGAATGCTTCCAAAAGATACACTCTCAAACTTACTAAGCTGTTGCAACTGTCTTATCTTAGCTTCACTTGCAATTTTCTTGTCAACTTTAAATCCATCCGTGAAAATTCCACGCTTATTTAAAACAATCAAACGTTTAGTTGATCGCGAAAGAGCTATATAAGCCCACCGAATAGCTGAGGACTTCACCCCATTCTGATTTTCAAAATCGACATAGATGTTTTCCCATTCGTTACCAATCGTTTTATATGCCGTTGTTGCATACCCGTATTTTGCTACTATACAGTTATAAAAGGGATCCTCATTAATCTGTTCCCAAGTTTTTTTATATGGATCTATTCGTTTACATTGTTTCTTTGGATCACATTCAGGATATTTAACAAGCAGTTTCTTTAATTCTTTCTTTGAACACTTAATAAACGATTGATTCAACTTTTGTTGTAAATTATTCTTCAACATCTCTAAATATTCTTTTGTTCGACGATCATGTTTTTGATGTTCAGTATCAGTTTCAATTTTTTGATTTTGCTTTTTATACTCGTTAATTTCTTCTTGATGCCGATCTAAATAGTCGATATATAGTACTAAATCATTGTTCTCTAAAGCAGATTGGTTTGTTGACAAAATATTAGTTAATAAATTACCCTTTAACTGTTTAACTGCTTTTCCTGATACTATTACCCAATACGTTACTGGCAAAAAATGTAACTCAATATTTTTATGATGTACCTTAACAGAATGGGTAATTAGATCGCCATCAATTGACTCAATCCAGATAAATGAACCCGTTGGGAGGATTTTGTTACCATGTTCAAAATAAATATTCTTAGTTAAAATTAGTAGGTCATTTTTTTCAAGAAATCGTTGCTTTCGCTGAAAATTACGAATTAAGCGATTATACTCTTGCGCTTTTTTCATTGAATTAGCAACAATCATACTGCTACCAATTGGAGAAATCGCGACTTTTTTCGCAATCTCTTTCATTTTTTCAAGCTCACTATGATTTGTTCGGTCTAAATTAAAAATATCGTGGCGATTATCTGTTATTTCATACACCGCCCCAACACCATTTTTTATAGTATTTTGTAAATTGTTAATATAGTATGAGATATTGGGCGTTACCCGATGATGATCTCGTAGAATATGGGTTTCAGCATGCAGACCTTTTGATTCAAAATAATTTATTTGAAGTGCTTGCGATTGATTATCTGTTACTGGCTTTAGTCCACACTCATCACCAATAAAAATTAATTTATTATGGCGACCAATAACAACATGTAAAATATCATCCAGTACTTTACCGCTGCCATATTGTAACTCTGTATTACCACTATCAATGTTTGGTAATAATTCAGCATTATCAATAATAAAGATAGTATTTTCGCTATAATAAGTTTGTAATAAAAAATTGACAGAAATACTTTGAATTTGATTCTGCGTCCCGTATATACTTCTCTCAGGCGTACCATAAAATTCATGATAAACTGTGTGCGCATTCAATCCATAATTAAAGATTAGATCACTCAACCCTTGATTTGTTGCAGATAAGGTTTTTACTTGCTTAGCCATAGTATTAATCTCTGGAATCAAAGCAGTTTTTCCACTTCCTGCTTGCCCTGTAAGTATAAATATATCTTTGTTGCTTTCAATAAAAGCTTTAATTGCAGTGAGTGCCTCCCGCTGTGAAGCACTATAGTTAAATTTCATTACTCCTCACCTGGTTTATCCTTAAATAAATAGCCAATCTGATCTTTACGTTTGAATTGAATGAATTCCGCTTTTTTATCAAGTGCCTTATACAGCAAAACTTGTTGTATAACATTTTTATACTTATCTTCATTCTGCTCGCCACTTTTATAATATCGTGCAACAGTCTCTGGTAATTTCGCATGATACTTTTTAATAGTTGGTATTAGTTCATGAACTTGTTTAGTAAAGTCTTTTTGACGATAACAGTCTTTTTTATTTACTTGTCGCTGTTTAACAGTACCGTTGCCCACCAACTCCATTAATTTCTGATAAACCTGATCATATCCTTTTATAAACAAATGAACTTCCTGAGTGATCCCTTTAAAATCAATTTCTTGTAAGCTTTTTTCTTGACTAGCAATATTTTCCAAAGTCTTAATCAAGTTTTTCATACTAGTAATTACTCGTTTTTTTCTATATTCAAGGCGGTTAGCTGCATCTATTCGATATGGTTTATCAGCAATAATCGCCTTTTTACATTCACTAGCTTCTTGAATAAATTCACGTAATTCAATCTGAACAATATTTGAATCTTGCAAAAATCCCTTAATATCATGATTGCTATCGCCAAGTAAAATCAAACTTGTTTCTGCCTGATCAACTGCTTTATGAAGTTCTTTGAAATAAGGATCTAGCATATCATATACCGCATCAAATCTATTACGATCATCAACTATATCTCGTAAATAATTCTTTAAATATTCTTCACTAACCAGTGATGGAAATTCGTCAATTAAATTAAGTAAATTAACGATATCCTGCTTAGCCTGTCTTTGTTTATCCAGATTTAATTGCCAGAAAACAAAGAGGATTGATAGTATTCCTCCAGCTAATGTACCAATTGTATTGCTCAACACATCACTTTTAAGGCCCCTGAATTCTAACCATGTAAACAAAGCAATAACTATTATCATTATTGCTAATATTGTAATAAACTTACTCTTTTTCATTTTCCTTTTCTTAATATATGTTCACTTTTTCATATGTTTTCATTACGAAAAAAGCGCCACTCACGTAGCGCTTTTTTCGTTGCCAAGCAATTAAACATGACGTTTTTTACCTGTTAAGCCTAAGCCAAACATAGCTGCTATAGCTCCCAAGGCAATTACACCCCAATTATTATAATTACCAGTGCTTGGCAACGTCCGTTGCTTGTTAGTCTGATGCGCAGTAACATCAGCATCAGCTAAATTAGTTACAACAGCGGAAATTTTATCAGCAAGTGAAACTAGAGATTCAGTACCGTTATTGGTAGTGGCCTTAGCACTTGAAATTAATAATGTATTGTTATGCTTTTCAGCGCTTGAACTAGTCTTTAATCCGTTGTTTGGCGTATCAACAGTTGTAGCTGGAACCTCTTCATTATGCTTAGAATCAACGTTAACTGACTTAGAATCGCTTGAAACAGTAGCTTGACTATCAGACTTCTTATCAGGTAATACGACAGTATGATCTTTAGTATTGATAACATGATCGTCATTTGCACTTTGAGAATTCTTAGGAAGCATAGCAGCTAATTCAGCATCTAACTTAGCTTTCAAGTCATTGTAAGCTTTAGTATCGTCAGCTTTTAATTGAGCAAGCTTATCTGCATTAGCTTTTACAAAATCCTTATGTGATTGCAATAATGCATCGATCTTAGCTTGAATATCTGAACTATCAGCATTGATCTTAGCAACTTTAGCATCATAGTTTTTCTTAGCATCCTGCTTAATTTGAGCAATTTTTTGCTGACGTTCAGCCTCAATTTGAGCGATCTTAGCTTGATCGGCCTTAACTAAGTCTTGATACTTTTGATCCAATTCTTGCTTAAACTGATCAACGCGGCTGTGACTGCCTTTTGCTTCAGCAATCTTGCTGTCACGAGCAGCAGCTGCGTGCTTAACAGTAGCATCAAAGGCGTCGTTAGCCTTCTTAACAGCAGCATTCTTTTGATCAGTCAAGGATTGTAAATTAGATTGATGATGAGCCGTTAATTGATTAGACTTAACAGTTTGATTCTTTTGGACGTCAGTTAAATTGTTTTGAGCATTCTTCAAGGCGTTAGTGTATTGAGCTGGAACAACAGTCCGAGTTTCAGTATGACCTTTGGTATGATTTTGAGCAGCAATAAATTCCGGAGCACTAGCATCTGAGCCAAGCAATGCAGCAATTTTAGCATTAGCTACGTTTACAACATTAGCAAGATTAGTAGGAGCTTTTGAAGCGGAAATAGCACTAGTATCTGTAGTGTTTTCGACATAAAAGCTCCAGTCATATGCATCTATTGTTAATGCATATTTTGCGCCTTTAATATGTGAACTTGTAGGTGTTTTATTGTCACCGGCTAAAGTTTCAGGAACTTTTTCTAACCCCACCGTGGCATATCCGCGATCGTTATTTAAAATTGAACTAGCATGCCCACCAAGGTTATAATGGCCCACCTGATCATTATAGATTTCGCCATACCACATTCCTTGCGTACTATTATAAGCTCCAACCAAATAGCCTAATAAAGTTGGTTGACCGTTAGCATTAATATATGGAACAAGTCCTTCAAGATTTTCCATACTACTAATAACATTACCAGCTGTATAGTTACCATTCCAAATATTGATTGATTGGCAAAGTTGTTCGTAAAGATTTTTAACGTTTTTTAACGAATCCAAATTTGTAAAGTTATGCGTATGAGTGTTATTAGTTAAATGGTCATTGGTACGCTGCTGAGCAATTTCATTGCCTGCTTGCTGCATTCCTATCGTATATTTCAATGTGCGAGGAGTAAAGTTTCTATAAAAAGCGTATTTATTAGCATCATTCCAAATGCCGCGATTATTATTGTAAATCCAGTTACGGAAACCATTAGCCCACGAAACCATAAAACTAGCAACAATGTTTTTTTGAGCATCAGTTAAGCCGTTTTCAGAAACGACCGGCGACTTATCTAGTTTAGGATTATAAGCAATTAAGCCAGGAATGAAATCAGTTGGCATTTCTTCGACAGTCGTTGGAACGTTTGTGTCGTTAACGGTAACAACACTATTATCGTACAATCCGTAATTTAAGTTCCGATACAATGGATTAGTCCAATTAGATTTAGGAAATGTTGCGTCAATCGTCGAAATAGGATTTCCCATCCCAACGAACCCATATGCACGTCCGTTGCCTTGATCTTCCATCGCATTAGTAATGCGTAAGAGATTCTTAGCTTGTTGAGCCGGAACGTTAACAGTCTCAGTAGTAGTATGGCTCTTAACATCTTGTTGAGCCTGGCTAACTGCGTTTTGGGCAGTAGTCAATTCATTAGCTAATTGTTGCTGATTAGCTTGATACGTATTGTTTTCATTGGCTACTCCTTGGTTATAAGAATCGTTAGCAGCCTTGATTGAACCGTCGCGAACACCAGTAGCTTCATTAACTGTTGATTGGTATTGATCTTGCGCTGACTTAATGGCAGCAGCAGAATGCTGAGCAGCTTGACTAGCAGCTTGCTGAGCTTGAACGATTGCACTGCTATTAGCTGTTTGCATTTGAGATTCAGCGGCCGAATTAGCAGCTTGTTGCTGTTGAGTAGCAAATGCAGCTGAATCATTGACCGTTTTGCTTTGAGCGTTAATTTGATCAGTCATAGTGGCAGAAGCAGCTTGAATTTGATCAGCAGCCTGCTGTTTTTGAGCAGTTAATTGATCATTAAGGTCAGATACTTGTTGACTAGTTTGGGCTTCATTAGCAGAATTAGCTGCTGCATAAGAAGTTGCTGCATGATCTTCTTTAACAGCATTAGAAGCCGCCAAGTCAGATAATTGTTGTTCATTTTGACTAGCTTTTTGCTGATAAGCGCTTTGACTAGCTTGGGCTGTTTCTTGTGCTGGTGCTTGTTGAGCAGCATCAGCATGAACGGTTGCGGTAGTCCCAGCAACTGCAACGCTCGCCATTGATAATGCCATCTTGCATAAAAATTTACCATTTTTATTTAATTTATAACGTTCTTTATTTACCATCTTAAAATCCCCCACTTTAATTATCGATAGCTTTGGTATACTCATATACTCGTGATTGGCCATCTGGACTCGTAACAATATCGGTTCCTAATTGGTAACCATCAGCTGTTTGTCCTGACATTGTGATATGATGAGTATTTCCCTCATCATCAACCGATGTACTTTCTGCGTTAACTGAACTATCATTCGAACTGTTACTTTGTGCATTGTCTTGTACAGTTGAAGATGCTCCATTTAGATGCTCACCACTTATAGATGCTGATGACTCAGCCAGTGATGAACTAGTCGAACTACTAGATGCTTCTTTTTGATGACGCTTAACTACTTTTTTTGATGAACTCACACTATTGCTCTTCTTGCTTGTCGAATTTGTAGAATTCCCACAAGCAGCTAATGATAGTGCACTAGCTACTGCAACAGTTATCGCAAGGAGCTTTTTCATATCAAAATCCTCCCTAAAACAAAACTTCTTATCAATACAGTATTATCGAGTAAAATAAGATAATTTATATAATTCTCCGTTTAAAAATAACACTATATTAACAGTTTGCAATGGTGGCATTTTCTTATTTATCGCTTGTCATCCATTAGATATTCTTTTATCTTAGATATATACGTGATAGATAAAAATTTTTAAAAGCAATGATTATTCAAATTTGTTATTTCACCGATAAGTATTTATATATAAACATATGCATTTATTAACAGTTTTAACTAGTGAAAAACATTTACGAATATAGTTATATCAGCATATTTTTTCAGTTATCTTTAATAAAAAAGAAGGTGACTGTTATCGCGGATATTGGGGACAACATGCGAGCAATTAGAAAACATCTCGGGGTAACACAAGAGCGTTTAGCTGAGTTAAGCGGCTTATCCGTTAATTTTATATCTCGTCTTGAACGAACAAGCGACCAAAATGTAAGTTTAAAATCCTTAAAACGAATTGCGGCCGCTTTGCAAATATCAATTACACAACTACTCGAAAATACAGACTTTAATAACAATGAACCTTCTGAAGTTCAAACTAATTTTTCTAAGGTTGATCAACTTTGTTTTGAACTTAAGTCAAAAGATCCTAAGACAGCAATTGAATTAACTGATTCATTTTTAAGAATTCTTAAATACACAAAATAATTATTTAAACGCAAAAATCCCAAGCCAAAACGACTTGGGATTTTTGATATCTGAGGCTAACCGCCTCATTAAAACCTTTGAAATTAATTCAAAGGAGTCATTCATATGATTTTATCGCAAAAACAAATTATCCCTATTCTCGATAAACTATTACAAACTGCATGGAAAAAACATCAAGAGTATCTGCCACTAGAACACGGTCATCTTAAGCCAGATCAACTAGCACAATTTGAACATAATTGCCACGACCTTGCTATCGTTACTAACGATCTACAACTACTTATTAACTTACCGACTGACACAGTTTATTACATCAAGTGGCAGGTAACAATTCTCGAAGAACAACTACCAGACATTACTCTTCAAATCCATCCTATCATCACAACTGATCGACCTTTTTATTGAATATTTCATTAAAACTGGCCGCATCCCTAATCCATGGATAATTAGTTAACTAAAAAAGCTCCTCAGATTGAGGGGCTTTTTTTAGTTTACTCGAGATCTTTTAGTTCAATTGAATCCTTAGTATGCAGCATTATTAAGTAATAGAATATACCGATTACAAACCATGTACACCCGATTATCTTAGCAAGAGTATCCATATTTAGCAGAACATAAGCAATGATTATAAAACCAATCAGGGGCGATACAAGATGTTTTAAGTAGTTCTTTGAATGTTGAATACGGAGATAATAATTTACTACTGAAACATGAATTACACAAAATGATACCAAGGCTCCAAAGTTAACCAACGCGGACAAAACATTAGCCTGGTTAACAAAGATTGCCCCCACAACTAATGAAACTATACAAACTAAAATATTAGCAGCATACGGCGTTTTGTATTTAGGGTGTACTTTAGCTAAAATAGTTGGCAAATTATGATCACGAGCCATTCCAAATAAAATCCGCGAAATCGCAGCTTGAGCAACCATTGAATTAGCAATTCCCCATGAAAAGATTGTTGCTAAAATTGTCATAATTTCTAACGGGCGACCACCAACCGAAAAAGCAATTTCATAAAATGCGGTATCTGCATTCTTAAATGATGTGTAATCAGGGTGCAATAAAGCGGCAATGTAAGTCTGTACAATAAATAATAGTCCTACTACAAATAAAGCTAACATTATTCCGCGGCCCACGACTTTATTTCCACCCTTTGTTTCCTCAGCAAGAGTACTAATTGCATCGAATCCAAGGAAATTTAATACACAGACGGAAACCGCTGTAAATACAAAATTAAGATTGAAGTTTTTCGCAATGTAGAAAGGTTTGATGGTAAAACCATCCCCAACCCCATGCATAACGCCATAGGTTCCGCAAACTAAGAATATCAGCAAAACAACTAATTCAAGACCGAGAAAAATAAAATTAGCTCTATTGGTAAACTCGATACCTCGGATATTAATAACAGTATTAATAATGATAAATGCTACCACCCATGCATACGGCGGAATCCCCGGCACTAATGTTCTTAAAGAGTTGGCGGCAATCACATAAAGTAATGCCGGTACAAATACATAATCTAATAAAATCATCCACCCAGCTAAAAATCCAACGTGTTTATTAATCCCGCGTTGCGCATAGGCATAAACTGATCCGGCTACTGGAAACGCCTGTGACATTTGTCCATAGCTCAAAGCCGTAAAGAACATAGCGATTACCCCAATTAAATAGGCAAGCGCAACCATCCCTTTAGCAGGTATAACTACTGAAGCGTAAATTCCAAATGGTGCAATTGGGGTCATGAATACCAATCCATAAACAACTAGATCTTTAAGGGTTAGCCGGCGGTCAAGTTGTTGATGATAGCCCATTTTTTCTAACATATTATCAGGCTGTTGCATAATTACTCACCAAACTTTCCTTGAAAAACATCTGTGAAATAGCGACGTAAATTAGTGAAAAACACCTCTGGATTATCAACCATGTGGTTATGGCCCCCATTTGGCGTAATTACCAGTCGTGAATTAGGAATTGACTTTTGCATCCTTTGTGCTGTCGCAAGCGGCATTGTTTCATGAGCTCCAAACGTTAATAACGTTGGCACCTTGATATTATGAATGTCATTGCTTCGATCCCATCCGTCTAAGTCACCGTTAATAATAAATTCATTATCACCTTGGAATGTGTTATAAACCGGCTTAGATTGAATATCAATTTGGTGACTCATCTTGGATGGCTGTTTGCGATTAACATATTCTTTATACATGTGATCAATATACTTGCGATACGCTGAGTCCTGATACTCTCCTCGTAATTCCGTATCACTCATATATTCAACCTGATAAGAAGCAAATTCATCATTAAGAATTTCTTTCAAGTGCGTTACATAATCGGCTATATTATCAATCATACTAATAATAATTAAACCCTTCAGATGTTCCGGATAACGGAGAGCATACTCCATTGATAGAAGGCCACCCCAAGAATGACCTGCTAAATAGAATTTTTCTAAACCTAACTTTTGGCGTACTTCCTCAACTTCGCTAATGTAGTATTCCATATCTAGGTACTGCTTACGAATTTGTGGATCACTCCAGTTAGGCGTGTCAGAATACCAAGAACCAAGCTGATCATAAGTATGTACGGTAATACCAAGAGATTCCAGTTCTAGTCCAAATCTTTCGTAAACTTCATGCGTGTCTCCAGGGCCACCATGCAAGCACAGCAAATCTTCTCGACCCGTAGTATTTTCTGAATGCGTCCATAAATGGTAGCCATTATTTAACGTCATAATATGTGTTCCATCCCACATAATAATTCCCCCCTCGCTAATATTAAAAACAAATTAAAATCATTATATTTAGATTAGAATTAAAAAGCAACCACTAATTTTTTGTTAGCTCCAACTTTAAGTAATAAGAAATCAGTCCCATCTTTATAGCCCTGTGGATATTCAGCATTAGCAATTTAGTTAAAATTTAACTTAGATTTCATGATGATTACTTTGTATTAAGACAAAAAAAGAGCAAGACAGAACTATTATTTGTAGCTCTTGTTCTCGCTCTAGGATACCTTCTAGCTTTTTTATTAACTCTCAGAATCACTTATCACAAGTCACTTTTTCCCAAACAATGCCGCCATCTTAGCCGCAACTTCCGGATCAAGGTTATCGGCAAGGGTACTTTCATTTGACTTCTGTTCACTCTGCTGATTATCAATTGTCTGCTTAAGATCATCAATCACCGCTTGCTCGCCGGCTTCTATTGGGTTGACTGTTAACCGACCGCCAGCAGCATCAGCATGTCCGCCACCGTTAAAGTACTTTTCAGCAAACTTAGCCACGTCCAGCTTACCATTACTCCGAAGCGATATACTAACCGGACTAACCACCAATGCGGCATCAACTTCTGGATGTTGTTCTAGTAATTCATGAGCTATTTCCGATTTGTAATCACTCGCATATACTACGCCGAATTTATGACCATCGAGTTCCGCTACTAAAACGTCTTTCAGGTGGCTCTTAAGGTACTTAGCCCGCCGTTCATTAAGCGTTCGAATCAACAAACGATTTGCGTCTTGGTACTCTTGCCAGCTAGTATTAAAGACATTTTGAACAAACTCCTCGGAATCTTGTAGGGGATAAAACCAAAAGAGCTGGTCAAAGTTGTCAGCATCAACTCGTTCCTGTTCATCCATTTCAGGATCATTTTGCCAATCCCACGTATCGTAAGCACGAATTAGTTCAACTAGATAAGCAAGCTCCTTTTGCCGCTGCTCATCAACCTTAGCAAAAGCTGGTTGCTGTTTTAACCAATCCCATACTAAACTAGTTGCACTCGGATTAACCGCTGGATCAGCAGGCACAATACTATTTGTTGCGTATTTTTGCCGCAACTCTGCTTCACTTTCATGATGATCAAAAACCAACCAATGATTGGCAAAGCGTTCATTAAGCATTTTAAATGAGTAATCGCTATCCGGTGTCATGTCCATGATATACACATCTGTAAAGCGCCCCGCTTCTGCTGTCTGCATCCACCGGCTTAACTCTTCATCAATCCGGCCTGCGCCACAGTTTGTCATATCGAACTCAGTGTTCTCAAACATTACCGGTTGCAACGTTTTTAATAGCAATGGAGCCCCGAATCCATCTAAGTCATTGTGCGAAAATAATTTTATTAACCGTTGTGCCATTTTCTGTCCTCGCAATCCTAATTTTGTCTCTTATTATACCTTTTGAAACTACTGCTAACCACATTAATTACTGACATTGCGCTAACTAACTGCTATCATTGAAATTAGTAACTTATTTTAAGAAAGGAAAGCAATATGGAAATTTATGATTATCGTCAAGAACTAATTGACCTTTTAAATAACACCACTGATGATCCCCAAAGCCTCTTACAAACACAGCGGAGTCTTACCACCATTCTTAATATCTTAAACCATTATCAAGATAGCACCCCTGTTAAACCGGCAACTCCACGGTTCGTTCAGCGAAAAGTTCAACCGGTGGCCAGCAATCTCCCGCCACAGGCACGCAAAACACTTAAGTCACTCTTAACTGGACCCGCTGCTAATAAAGAGCAAACAGCTTCAACAGCAGCTGCACCTTCCCCTGCCACTTCTGCCCCACAGAAAATTACTGAAGAAGAACGACTAGCTGCTGACAATTGCTATCTCGTTCACCGAAAACTAAGCGGTGCCGAGATTAATCACCGTTATTATCCAGAAGCAATCCTCCACGCACTGCCTTTCCCTGTTGAAGATGGCGATATCGCCCAATTAGACTATGAGCAAAAAGTACGAGGACTCCCAGTCATTCGACGGATTACTGGTGACCACCTTCGTGAATACACGCCTGAGAAAATTAATGTTGTTGAGTATGGTGAATTAACGCGTGTTCCCGGTTCGGATATCCTCCAACTAAACAAAACAATTAAAGGTAATTCAATTGTCGACGAAGCACCAGAAAATACAATTGTCATTGATCCGTTCAAGTATCCCGGTCGCGACATTAAAGCTGGGATGGTTATTGACTTTGCCTACTACGATCGCGGTAACGGATTGGCAGATGCTAAAAACGGCTCTATTCGCTGGATTCATGAAAAACAGGATTACGATACAACTAAACAACCTGCTAAGCCAAAAGTTGTCAAAAAGCCTACTAATCCGCGTCATGATTATGAGAAAAAATTGGATTATGACCTTCACCAGCGTAAGGTTCTTGTAATTACTGGTATTCGGAGCAAGGTTAAGGGACTTAAACCAGTTATTGATAAACACCATGGACTTTTCCGCGGACTAGATGCTTCTGCTGAAGAAAAAGTTTCTAGCAGCAAGTTAAAGCGCGAAATCCGTGACGCTGACTTTGTAATCGTCTGCATCGATGCTATCCACCACCGAATCAGTCAACTTGCTAACCATCACGCTAAACGTTATGAAAAACCATTAGCAATTGCAAATGTAACTTCTAACACTGCAGTTGAGCGAGCAATTGCACGAGCATTAAATGGGGACCCAGCATATGCCGAAAGCAGTGAAGATTTAAAAAACTATAAATAAATTTTAATTTACTGTTGACTTTTATGAGAAACGAGTTAATATTAATTACAACAATTTAATTATTCGATCGCAATGAGAAAGAAGAGTAAATTAGCCGATAACTTCAGCGAGTCTCGGGTGGTGTGAGGAGACAGTTTAACTCTAATTGAAAATCACTTTCGAGTCTACAGCTTAAATACCAGTAAGCTGTAGTGGTTACACCCATTATCGTGTCAGCGTATCGCCATGATGGCCGTACGTGTGAGGTATTGTTAGTAATAGCAGTACAATGATAGGGTGGTACCACGCTCAGCGTCCCTTAGCCATATTGGCTAAGGGACTTTTTTGTTGGGATCAGATTAGGAGGAGAAAACATGCAAGATTTAACATCGCGCAAGTTAACATTCAAAAACTATTTAGTCGTTGCATCATTGCTTTTCGGTTTATTCTTTGGGGCCGGAAACTTGATTTTCCCATTACACCTTGGTCAATTAGCTGGTAGTCATTGGGGACCAGCTGCAGTTGGCTTTTTGATCACCGGAGTTCTCTTACCGCTTCTGTCAGTTCTCGCCGTTGCGGTTACTCGTGCAGAAGGGGTCTTTGACATCGGTCGACCACTTGGCGTTGGCTTTGCTTTAGTTTTTATGGTTCTTATTCACGCAACAATCGGTCCATTATTCGGTACACCACGGACAGCAACTGTTTCATTTACAGTTGGACTTGCTCCTTTCGTTGACAAGCAATATCAATCAGTTGCACTGCTATTATTCTCAGCACTATTCTTCGCCGCTGCATTCTTCTTTTCATACCGTGAAAATGATATCTTAGCTAACATCGGAAAGGTATTAAATCCTGTTTTCCTTGTGCTTTTATTCTTAGTATTCGTTGTAGGTTTTGCTAAACCGCTTGGTAACCCTGCTACTGCACCAACAACCAGCGCGTACGTTCACGATGCCTTAACTAATGGTTTCCTTGAAGGGTACAATACAATGGATGCCCTTGCAGGTCTTGCATTCGGGGTTACTGTTGTTACTGCGGTTCGCTCAATGGGCCAACGTACTGAAAAGGCAGTTTCCAAGGTTGTTGCTAAGGCTGGTTTACTTTCAATGGGTGCCGTTGCTTTTATCTACTTATTATTAATCCTTCTTGGTGCAATGTCACTTGGACGCTTCAAAGTTTCTCCTGATGGTGGAGTTGCCTTTAACCAATTAGTCAACGCTTACGCTGGGGCATTTGGTCAAATCGTCCTTGCATTCTTATTAACAGTTACTTGTCTTACTACTGCTGTTGGGTTAGTCGCTGCCTTTGCCCAAGACTTCCACAAGCACTTCCCAAAGGTTAGCTATCATGCATGGCTTGCACTTAGTTGTCTTGCCTCATTCCTTACTGCTAATTTCGGATTAGACCAAATCATCGCTTGGTCAACACCAATGTTAATGTTCCTTTACCCATTATCAATGGTACTAATCCTTTTATCAGTTGCATCGCCGCTCTTTAATCGTGATGGTGTTGTTTACTTCTTCGTGGTCCTCTTCACCGTTGTACCAGCTCTCGGTGATATGGTTGTTGCTTTCCCAGCTGTTGTTAGCCAAAGCGCATTTGGTCAATCAGTAGCTGCACTCCGCAATATGATGCCACTTGCAAGTATGGGATTATCCTGGCTTGTTCCAGCACTTGCCGGCTTAGTCCTTGGTCTCTTAGTTCACTGGTTCCGTCGTCAACGGGTTGCTTCCACCAATGTCCAAAGCGAAGCAGATTAATAAGTGTCTTATAGGTTAAAAAAGTGGGAAATAATTTCTTTCAATATCGAAAGAGTTATTTCCCACTTTTTTTGTTTTTTAATTACTTTATATTATCGTATTGCGCAAGGTTAAACTTCTTAATCGCATAAATTAACTTGCTTGCATAGTTGGGATCAGTTGCATATCCGTTCTTTTGTAACTCATAGGCTGCTTGTTGATAATTCCGTGCAGTTTGTACACCACGAAAGCGGGCATGGTTATCAGCAGTTCCATTAACGATTAATAATGTGTGAGCATTAATCGAATCTGCCCAGCTATTATAAACTGTGAAGTATTGCTTTACTTGAACATTTTTACCGCGGATATTCTCGGTAGTATACATTTGAACTTTTTCATCATCACTATTGGCTTTGATTCCAAATAAGTTATTATATTTATTTGCTAACCGGCTGCGACCCCAATTAGATTCAAGGCCGGCTTGCGCAATCGTAATACTTGCCGGAATGTGATATTTCTTTTGTTCTTGCTGCGCGGCTGGTGCAATCTGCCGAACAAATTCATTAACCGTTATATCTGTGGGGTGCGTTTCACGTTGAATCTGTGGAGATTGATGGATGATAACCGCTACAATTCCAAATAAAACAATTAGAAATGCAAGCACACTTGCAATAATAATTTTACTTTCCTTTTTCATCATATATCTTTCCTTTATGTCCAATCTGACGCTATTATAACTAGTTTCTACTGATAAAGCGAGAATTGGAAACTATCCTTATTTACTCTTAATATCTTTCTTATATTCATTAAAATACTTGCTATCTGTAATTTTCATCTTTGGGAAGCTCTTTAATAACCGACGATGGTTCCAACTCAATTGCTTGCTGGCACCTTCATTATTTAAATGATGAGCAAATTGGTGATGCCAATCATGAAGACGGTGTTTAAGGACAGCCCGGTCTTCTGGTTGAGCACTTTCAAGACGTTCGCGTAATTTTCTACGGTATGCTGCTGCTCGTTCATCCCATTGCTGGGTCGTAACATGGAATTTCTTTACACTGATAATGGTCAAAACAGTATCCGTCCCCATCACTAAAACAATAATTAAAGCTAACATGCCGTGAGTCCATGCCTCTTCCCAATTAATCACCCGCTGGACAATTGGTTGAATAAACTTAACTAATAGTACTACGCCAATCCCCCAGAAAAATGATATTTGAGGAGCAACTCGTCCTTGAATATTCCCTTTCAGATGTGAATAATCCCATAGTTTCATATGGAACACTTTCTCCAAAAACCAGCTAGCAACGTATTCAAAAATCGAAGCAACAATGAATCCGACTACAAATAGTAAAAAAATATTATCTTGAAACGGAAAGGTCGTAATCAAGATCGTTGTAACCGCGAATCCATATACTGGACAATATGGACCAAACAAAAAACCACGGTAAGCGAAATGGTGGTCCTTAATTGAGCAGTAACACGTTTCCCACAGCCAGCCAATAAACGAATATGTAAAAAATAAGACAATGATTTCAGAAAGTGTATAGGGCATCGTTATCCCTCCTTTTGAATTCATTGTCTCATAGATATGAAAAATATACTTACTTCAAGCTAAGTTTTTCAACATTAAGGATTTTATCAAGCCATCCTTCAAAGAATCCCTGTTCGTGACTAACCAAAATTAAATTTCCCGGGAAATCTTGAAGAGCTTTCTTTAATCCCTCTTTTGTTTCATCATCTAAGTGATTTGTCGGTTCGTCCATAATTAAGAAATTACATGGCGTTAGTTCAAGAATCGCTAATTTGACCTTTGTTTGTTCGCCCCCCGACAAAAGATTCATCTCTTTCATCGTATTGGCAGCATTGATTCCCGCCCGTGCTAATTTTGTGCGGATCGTCCGCGGTTGCATTGTTGGAAACATATTCTGAATTGTCTGCAAAGGCGTAAGCGTCGGGTCATCCCACTCAAGATCCTGATCAAAATAATTAATCCGTGCAGATGGCGAGAATGTTGCCGTTCCGCCTAGCGCTGGAATTTTCTTCAAGATTGACTTAATTAATGTTGATTTACCGACCCCATTAAATCCGGTAAATAACAATTTTTCACCCATCGTCATTGAGAAAGTAACTGGTGCAAGCAACGGGCGGTTATAGCCAACAGATAATTTTTCCACTCGTAATGCATTTGCAGATCCGGTATTCTCATATGGAAAATGAAAGGTAGCTTTCAAATTATCTTCTGGCGGATCAATTTTCTTCATCCGCGCAAGCATCTTTTCTCGGGACTTAGCCATTGTCGATTTTGATCCCGCCTTATTTTTACTAATAAAACGTTGCGCCTTTTCGATAACGACCTGTTGCTTTTCATATTCACGTTCCTGAGCTTCCTTGCGTTCTTCCTTTTGACGCATTGCTTGTTGGAAGCTTCCTCGATACTTAGTAATCTTACCAAATGATACATCACAAATTGTATTCGTAACTTGCTCAAGAAAATCATAATCATGTGAAATGATCATTGCTGCACCGTCAAAATCATTAAGATAACTAATTAGCCATTCAATATGGGCAGTATCAAGATAGTTTGTCGGTTCATCAAGTAAAATAACATCCGGATTTTCAAGCAACATCTTAGCAAGAATAATCTTTGATCGCTGTCCCCCACTCATCTCAGAAACAACATGGTCCTTGCCAATGTCAGTTAGCCCTAAACCATTCATTACTCGTTCTACTTCTGTTTCGATTTCATAGAAGTTATTCGCATCTAGTTTTTCCTGAATACGACCAGCTTTAGCGAGGAGTTCATCATCCATTTTCTCTGCATAGTCGGCATACAGCTTATTCATTTGATCATTGAGTTGGTACAGTTCCGTAAAAGCAGTATGAAGGAAATCAATTAGGGTCATCCCCGCCGGAATATCAACATACTGGTCTAAATAACCAATTTTGACCCCCTTTTGCCATTTAATACTTCCATCTACTGGGAGGGTCTTTCCAATAAGAATCTTAATTAACGTACTCTTTCCAGCACCATTTTGTCCGACGATTCCCATGTGTTCGTGCTTTTCTAGTTGAAAGCTGGCATCTTCATAGAGCTTTTTATCGGCGTAGCTCATCGTCAGACCTTCAACATCTAATACTGCCATTTATATTCTCTCCTCTTTTTTCTTACTTATTACGAGCTAAAAACTGCTATCCATACTATCATATTTTGGGGTGTAGCTTCAATTTATTGAAAAGATTCCGGCACATCAATTACCTCCCACAACCGCGGATATATCAAGGACGCAATAAACCTTTGCTAGTTTTATCTTGATAAATTTCATATACTTATCCAAAAACATAGGAGCACCATAATGGAATTCGGAAACTACATCAAGGAACAACGTAATAACTTAGGATTTACTCAAGCAGAAATTGCCGAGAAATTACATGTCACTCGGCAAACAATTTCCAACTGGGAAAAGGGGAAAAGTTATCCCGACTTAGATACGCTTGTTAAAATTAGCGATATATACAAAGTCTCGATCGACTCCTTACTTAAGGGAGACAAAAATTTGAAAAAGTATTTGGATCAAGGAAAGGCCTATAACGCTTTTTGTATTTTTAGGGGACTGTTCTTCATAATGTATGGATTGTTTTTCTTGCTGACAAATTATCTAGTAGATTATAATTCTCCGACCGTTAATTTTTGTACTTTTTCTTTTGTAATTATTTTCGGAGTAGCTATCCTTTATGGTGAGCATGTAAAACCGTTCTTTTTAGGAATGAGCAAACAAGCATACAAACAAAAAGGGACCAATTTTAATCAGAAATTTTCTTTAACCGGTAAAATGGTTTTAGGAATTTTATTTACCATAATTGCAATCATGGTAATCATTCGTAATGACCATCTTAACAACTACCTAGGAACTTTATTGTTCATAATGATTGGATTAATGGCTATTTTTCAGAAATATATGGTTAAATAGCACTCATCATATTAAGGAGTTATTTTTATTTAAAATAAAATAATTCCCCATTAAATCTAAAAGAGAATTATTACTCATAGTATTAAAAAATGTTTTAAGCTGTTATAGGTTCAAACCGAACTGTCAATTTTTGATTAGTTGCATCAGCGATTTCATTTAAAACGTTAATAGAAACGTTCATTTTCCCACTTTCAATTCTAGCAATTGTTGACTGTGGCTTTCCTACTAACTTTGCAAACTCGCGCTGACTCATCCCAAGTTTGTCCCGGAGACTATGAACTTCAACAGCGACCTGTAATTGCTGATTTTCTTCTTTATATTCCCTAGTAAAATTAGCGCTTCTCTGGCTTCGTTTTGCAATGTATTCATCAATTTTGCTCATGTTGATGGCTCCCTTCATAAATATTGCGTCTACGTAATCCTTTTCTGATTTCGCGCCTTGGGGTTTTTTGAGTTTTCTTAGTAAACCCTTGCGTAATAACATACTTATTGTTTTCCCAATGGAAGTAGATTGCACGTTGAATATTTGAAGAATGTTTAGAACGGATCTCATAAAGATTTGATTCTAACTTTTTTGTCCATTTTTACCGCTCAGCAATCGCTAGTCCTTGCTCCTCAATATTATTAATCACTGCTAACAATTTAGCAGCATCCTTATCAGACAAACTGTCTAAATACTCCTCAAATTCATCCCAATCATAATAATCAAATTCTATTACTTTCATATATTTATGAAAGCAGGTTTGCTATCATAAATCAATTATCTACCCTACCTATTGCCAATTTATAAAGTAAACCTAACTGCTATGAAACATAATTGTACTTTCCATCAAATATTCCGACGTTCTCCATGAAGTCCAAGATACTTTCTTCAATCCCTTCAAATTATTACAGCAATTTAACAATTATGTAACAACCGCCACCCTTAAGATATTTTTCATATCTTCTTCACAATATCATCATATAGTAAAAGAGTGCACAAAAAGATGCATCATATGAAATAAAAAACAAACAAATTCAGGAGTGAATTATTATCGCTAATAAAAAAACAATGTCAAAAGTTCTTGTCGCTGCTTTAGGTGCTGCTGGTGCATTAGCTGTTGCTAACACGGCAAGTGCCGACACCCAAGTTCAAGTACAATCAGGAGATACTGTTTGGGGATTTGCTCAACAATACGCTACTACTATTGATTCAATCTCATCAGCTAACCAATTAGCTGACCCTAACGTAATTTACGTTGGTCAACAATTAGTTATCCCATCTTCTGCTATCAGTACTGCTTCTGCTGCTGCAACTGTTGCTACACCAACTGCATCTGATAACGCAAATGCTAGTCAAGCTGCTGTACAACAAACAACAACTGCTTCAACTACCCCCGTTGTTTCTGCTACAAACGCAAGCAATGTCGCTGATCAAGCACAACCAATGACTGTTGTTTCAGCTGCATCTGATAACAATGCTACTGCTCAAGTTAACGTTGCATCTCAAGCACCAGCCCAAGTAAGTGCTGCTTCTGCTACTATCAACGTTGCTCAAACCAGTGCAAATGTTGCAAACAATAACGTTACTACTCTAGCTACTAACGCTACTGCAACGCCAACACAAACTACATACGCTGCTACTGAAGCTGTTGCAACTCCACAAAGCAATACTACTGTTCAAAGCACCGCTGCTGTTTCAGCAACCCCTGCTACCCAAGCAGCTGCTGGTCAAGGCAATGGTTCTACTGCTTCTGCCGTTGCTACTGCCCAAGCACAACTCGGCACACCTTACGTTTGGGGTGGTAACCAACCAGGTGGTTTTGACTGCTCAGGTTTAGTTCAATACTCATACGGTCTTGGCTCAAACTACCGGACTACTTACCAACAAACAAACCTTGGTGCTCACCACTCTGATATTCAAAATGCACAAAGCGGTGACCTTTACTTCTGGGGCCCAGATAGCGCTCCTTACCACGTTGCAATTGCTACTGGTAATGGTGGCTACATCCAAGCTCCTGCACCAGGTCAAAATGTTCAAACTGGTAACATCAACTACTACACTCCTAGCTTCTACATCAGCATGAACTAAGAGCGTAATAGAATTCTAAGCAAGATAGCAGAAACATTTCCGCTATCTTGCTTTTTTCTTAGCAGATTTTAATAATTATATTGACAGTTTAATAAACATTCGCTATACTTAACAACAATTAATTATGTAGGGAGTAAGTATAATGAACGTATATCAAACTATCAACGTTAATACTCGTTGGCAAAGCCGGTGATTCAGGTTGTTTCGTCATGGATGCGACCTGAAAAGACAGATTGCATCTGTGCCGGCTGAGTTTGATGTTCATTTCAGTCCGCATGGATCCACATGCGGACTTTTTATTTTGCCTTTCAAAAGCGAGAGTCCGTAGTGTGGGCTCTCGTTTTTTATTATTTTGTGAGGTGAAGTTTCAGATGAAAAGAATGTACAGTTTAATTGCAATTATTATTGCTTTCCTTTGTTTCGCATTCTTCAAGGAAAATAATGGGTTTGTAAGTAGACAGCGAATTCCCAAAGTCGGGGTTTTAACTTTAATGCATCATCCAGCATTAGATGAGATTTATAAAGGATACGTCGATGAACTAGCAAAGGAAGGCTACCACAACGGTAAGAACATTAAGATTGAATACCAAAATGCAAATGGTGATCAAAGCAATCTTAAAACAATGGCTTCTAAACTTGTTAACGACAACTCAACTGTCCTTTTTGGGATCACAACACCAGCGGCACAGGCACTAGCAAATTCAACGACAAAAACACCAATCGTTCTGGGGGCTGTTACTGATCCAAGAGCAGCAGGGCTAGTTAAAAATAATCAGCATCCTGGTGGCAATATCACTGGTGTATCTGACCAGGCACCAATTCATGAACAGCTTAATTTAATTAAACAATTTATGCCACGAATGAAAACACTTGGCGTTATCTACACGTCAAGCGATGCCTCCGCGGTAGCTGGTTACCACCAAATCAAACGCGAGTGTCGTAAAATGCATATCAGCTTAAAATCTTATTCAATCGCAAATAGCAACGACTTAAACCAAGTCTCTGAACAAATGCTTAGTCAAGTCGATGCAGTGATTGTACCAACCGATAATACAATCGCCGGTGCAATGCAGACACTAGTCAAAAACGCCGATGCAGCGAACAAACCAGTCTTCCCTGCAACCGACACAATGGTTAAACAAGGTGGCGTTGCAACTTATAGTGTTAACCAACGGGCATTAGGAGTTCAAGGTGCTAAAATGACGGTTGCAATTCTCAAAGGGAAGTCAAAACCAGCAGACACGCCAATTGAGTATATGAAACACGGGACGCCGGTTCTTAACATTAAACAAGCATGGAAACTCAATTTACAGATTCCTGCTCAATTTGAAAAAGATGCCAAAACGAAAGGAGAGGTTTACAAATGAATCTAATCGTATCATCAATTGGTCAAGGACTGTTATGGGCTTTACTCGGTCTTGGACTTTACCTGACTTTTAGGATCCTTGATTTTGCTGACATGACTGTTGAAGGGACTTTCCCATTAGGTGCTGCTAGTGCGGTCGCCGCAATTACTCATGGTATTAATCCCTTTCTCGCAACCCTTATCGCAATTGGAGCAGGAATGCTAGCTGGTTTAATCACCGGCCTGCTTTATACAAAAGGAAAAATTCCTAGTTTGTTAGCCGGAATTTTGACCATGACAGCCGCTTATTCAGTTAACCTCCGAATTATGGGTAAATCCAACGTTTCACTGCTCGGTCAAAAAACGCTCTTTAGCGGCTCATTCATGCGTAGTCTTCCCCAGTACTTTGATAGTGTTTTTCTGGGAATGATCACAATTGCGATTATTACAGTAATTCTCGTCTTCTTCCTTGCTACTGATTATGGACAAGCTTTCATTGCTACTGGTGATAATCCGACCATGGCAAAATCATTCGGTATTCACACTGACATAATGGTAATTATCGGCTTAATGGTTTCAAACGGAATTGTTGGTCTCTGTGGCGCATTGATTGCCCAAAATAATGGTTATGCGGATATTAACATGGGAATTGGAACAATCGTTATTGCCCTTGCTTCCATCATTATCGGTGAAGTTGCCTTTGGAGAATTAACGCTTAACCAACGACTCGTCGCTGTTACTCTCGGTAGTATCATTTACCGTATTATTTTACTAGCCGTACTACAGTTAGGTTTCTCAGCCAACGACCTCAACCTTATTTCCTCCGTTGTCCTTGCAATCTGCATGATGCTACCACAACTTGAAGAACGCATCCATCTTAAAAAGCCAATTTTGAAAGGAGTTCGCCCTCATGAGTAAACCTATTTTAGAATTACAGGGTGTCAAAACCATTGTCAACAAAGGCACTTCTAACGAAACTACCATTCTCAAAGGCCTTAACCTAAAAATTAATGAAGGCGACTTTATCACCATCGTTGGAACTAACGGTGCCGGTAAATCAACTCTCTTTAACGTGATTGGTGGAAACCTGCATGCTGATGAAGGAAGGATTTTGCATAATGGTCAAGATATTACCAATACAACTGAAGAGCAACGAACCGCCTTTTTATCTCGGGTTTTTCAAGACCCCAAGCTTGGCACGGCGGCACGGATGACAGTCGCTGAAAATATGCTACTAGCAACAAAACGTGGCGAACGGCGGCATCTTATTCCCCGTAAGTTAAAAAGCAATATGGAGCGCTTTACTAAACTAGCTGCAACAATGAATAACGGTCTCGAAAAGCGAATGAACACTGCAACCGGTGCTCTTTCGGGGGGACAGCGACAAGCATTAAGTTTTCTAATGGCAACAATTAAACGTCCCGATATTATTTTGCTCGATGAACATACTGCTGCCCTCGATCCGCATACGAGTTTAAATTTATTACACGCAACTAACGAACGGATCACTAAAGATCATTTAACTGCTTTGATGATCACCCATAATCTTGAAGATGCCCTCACATATGGTAATCGGCTAATTGTCCTCAAAGATGGTGAAATTAAGGCTGACTTTAATGCCGACCAACGGAAAAATCTTACTGCCGAAAAATTATACGCCTACTTTGAAGGTTAGGTTGACTATATATCAATTTTGGTATATTTTAAATATATCGATTTTGATATATAGGAGTGTTATTTATGAATTGGTGGATTATCTTCATCACATTTCTTGCAGTAAACCTTGATTTCTTTTTTATCCTAATTTTTTTACTTGACCGTTATAGGCTTCGAGAGGTAATCGTCGGCTACCTTTGTGCCCTTTTAATCCTCGTTACTATTAGTTTTTTACTCGGAAAGACCCTTGCTGTTTTTCTCCCTGAATGGATTTTAGGTATTCTGGGAATTCTGCCGATCTATATGGCCCTTCATGATAACGATGAAGATCCTGATCATTTAGAAAAGCATAGCCCGATTGTGACTACTCTAATAACCTATCTTGCAGTTTGCACCGGTTGTAACCTCTCAATTTTCTTACCGATTTTGACTGGCCTTACACTACGTCAATTTGGTCTTGCCTTGATTTTTATTGCTTTTCTGTCCGTCCTGATAGTCTTATTTATTAAGTTAATTGGCAATTTACCGGTAATTAAAAAGACCATGGCACGATATAGTGAAGTCTTAATGAAAATAATCTACATTGGTGTTGGAATTTACGTGTTCTGGGATAGCGGGCTGATTACTCACCTTATTCAAATGGTATAATACTTACTAAACGACTATTCTAGAGGAAGTGTTACCGTTAATGGCATCATCACAAGATTTGATTAACGAGGCAGCTAAAATCTATAAGGTCCTTAGCAATAGTACCCGATTACGAATATTATATTACCTACGTCATCACGATGGCGAAGTTGACGTAAAGACAATTGTTAATGACCTTGATCTTGCACAACCAATTGTCTCAAAACAACTAGGTATTTTACGGCGCTATCAATTAGTTTGCACAAGGAAAGCTGGCACAAGAGTTTACTATCTTCTGGATGACCCCCATGTTGTTGAATTAACTGATGACATGATAAAACACGTTCAACACGAGATAAAAGGGGAACCACATCCAAAAAATCTTTACTAGTTATTTATAAATATGATAAAGTATTTACGAAATATACGAATTAAATTACTCGGGTGGGAAGAGGCAATTATGCGCACTCTTTCCACCCGTTTTCTTTAAGGAGGGACCACATGTGGATGAATTATTTGAACATGCATCAATAAAAAAGGCCTATTTTACGTTAGCAATGCCAGTCGTTTTAGGGATGGCCGTCACGTTAATCTATAACATGGTCGATACTTTCTTTGTCGCCAAAACCGGTAATCCAGACCTAGTCGCCGGTGTTTCACAAGGTGCACCTATTTTCACCCTGATGATTGCGCTTGGTGATATTTTTGGCCTCGGTGGTAGTTCAGTCATTTCACGGCTATTTGGCGAGCAGAAGGATAAAATTGCACGAAACGTTAGCGGATATTGTTTTTATTATTCAATAGTATGCGGCTTAATTATCACCGTCATTATGCTCATCTTTCAGAACCCTATTTTGCACTTATTAGGAGCATCACCGGCAACTTGGAAATATGCGCGTGAATACTACCTTGTTATTGCCTGGGGTGCTGCATTCATTATTTTCGGTTTATCACCGACAAATATTCTCCGAACAGAAGGATTAGCTATCCAATCAATGATCGCCAGTATGGTTGGAACCGGGATTAATATCATCTTAAACCCTATTTTTATTTTCACCTGTGGTCTAGGCGCTGCCGGTTCAGCACTTGCAACAGTAACTTCGAGTGTAATCGCCGACATTTTAATGATTTATTACCTACGAACAAAAAGCAAAAAGCTTACTACTTCAATTCATGAAACCAAGATTAGCAATCAATTAAAATGGCAAATATACGCAATCGGGATTCCTGCCTCTGTTACCAACATCATGGTTACTTTTGCAACGGCAATGACTAATCGTTATCTAATTAACTATGGCGCTAATAGTGTTGCAGCAATGGGGATTGCAATGAAAGCAAATTCAATTATTATCATGATAATGGTTGGCTTTGCTTTCGGAGCGCAACCGTTAATCGGCTATGCCTATGGAGCTCGTGATCAAAAGCGATTTAATGATGTTGTTAGATTTGATATTGCTGTAGTGGCAACCTTAAATATCGTCTTAACAATTTTACTTTTAATTTTTGCTCCTGAAATAATTCGGTGGTTTATGAATGACCCAATAATTGTTAAGGAAGGGGCAGCTATGTTACGTTGGCTGTCATCCTCTACTACCCTTGCCGGAATCATTTTAGTATTTACGACAACCTTTCAATCAATGGGAAAAGCAACTCCAGCGTTCTGGCTATCCTTTAGCCGTCAAGGATTAATCTTTGCATTTTCAATTGCAATTTTAAGTCACTTCTTTGGTTATATTGGAATTCTTGCTGCCCAGGCTGCTTCCGATTGCCTAACTTTTATCCTTGCATTAATCTTTTATCACTTTTACCGACCGCATTTCAAGAATTAATGGAGAACACTATGAAACGAATAACCGAATCATCAACTCTGCAAGAATCCTAATCAGGATGTTTGCAACAGTCGCTGATTGGCTTTGTTTTAGCACGCTTGGTTTATTATCCTCTTTTATGGTTATTAACTTTCTTGAATTTATTTATCTTTTTAGTAAGCTTCACCTCATAAAATAATTGCAAAAAGCAACGAGAGGCCGAGAAAAAACGAAATGTTTTTTCTCGGCCTCTGTTACTAGTAATTTTCAAACTTATCAGGTCTAATTACCAACCCTAACTTGCTTTACTAAATTACATATTAGTTTTTTGTCTTCCGTTTTCCTAATCCAAGGCCTAATAGTCCTACAACGCCAGCTAACAATCCTAATGCAGTAACTGCAACTGGGTTTTGCCCACCAGTTTGTGGCAATTGCTGATTTTCTTTTGCCGGACTATCTGTCGTCTCACCCTTCTCACTTACACTCATTGTGGCTGGTTGAGCTACCGGTTGAGTCTTTTGAAGTGGCTTAACTGATACGGGTTGAACAACTACTTCTTGATTAACTTCCGTATTAGGTTGGTCTACCGGATCTGATGCCGGAGTCTCATTATCTGCTGAGATGATTGGTTGTTCAGGAGTAGTTGGGTCTTTTGAATCATCCTCATCTGGTTGAGGTGTAACCGGTTCTGGTTGAACTGGCTGCTCATTCTCATCTGCCACGTATTTTACAACATGGTTAATATTTTCATTTGTGTGAGAAACTGTAATCGCTGGGATTTCGGCTTGATCTGGATGGAAGCCCTCGATTTCTGGCGTCTTAATCGCTTCGATTGTTTGATCTGGGCTCCATTTGTCTTCAATTACTTCACCAGTCCAAGGATTTGTCACTACCGTATGAGTAAACTCAACAGTAATTGTTTTATCATCAGGTAGACTTGGTCGTCCTTCCGTTACACCGTCTTCATACTCATATTTGATATTCTGAGTTACCTTCTCGGTTTCCGTCGTAACATTTGGAGCGGCATATTTAACAACATATTCAGTATCTCCGTTTTCATGCGTCACATTCACTGTACTTCCAGCTTGTGCAAGGTCGTAGTAAAAGCCTGCTAGTTCTGGGGTCGTAACCAACGTAAAGTTTTGTGCTGGACTCCACGTACTCGAAAGCACTTCACCTGTGAATGGGTTTGTTAATGTCGTTTGTGTGAACGTTAACGTCTGGACATTATTTTGTGGCAATGCTGGCCGTCCCGTTGTTACTCCATCTGCATATTGATACTTAACAGTTTGGGTCACCGTTTTATCTTCGGTAGTAACACTTGCCGGTGCGTATTTTACAACATACTCTGTATTAGCACTATCGTGAGTTACCACCTGGCTGCTTCCGGCTTGTGCTATATCATAGTAGAAGCCTTCTAAAATTGGCGTATCTACCAAACTAAAGCTCTGAGCCGGTGTCCACTCATCTGAAATCACTTCATCCGTAAATGGATTAGTAGTCACTGTATGAGTAAAAGTAAGCGTCTGGACATTATTTTCTGGCAGGCCAGGACGATCCGCGGTTACCCCATCAGCGTACTCATATTTAACATTTTGAGTAACCTGTTGTTCTTCAGTAACCACTTTAGCTGGTGCATACTTAACAACATACTCTGTATTGGCACCATCATGGGTCACAGGAAGGTTACTACCTGCTTGTGCTACATCATAGTAGTACCCTGCTAATTCAGGAGTGTTGATAATATTAAAGTTTTGTGGTCCGGTCCAACTAGCTGATTCAACTTCACCAGTAATTGGGTTACGAACAATTGTCTGCGTAAACGTCAATGTCTGCGTATTTGTCGACGGTAATGTCGGTCGGTTTGCTGTTTGACCATCTGCATATTCATAACGGATTGTTTGCGTAATATCTTTAGTCTCGGTCGTAGTATCAGGTGCTAAATAGTATACGTCATAAACCAGGTTCGGGCTTTCATGGGTTATTGTAGACAAACTTCCGGCCTGCGCTTGATCATAGTAGTAACCATCAAGCTGCGGACTGTTTACCAAAGTGAAACTTTGAGCCGGACTCCATGTATCCGAGATCACTTCGCCTGTAAATGGATTCGTTAAAATCGTCCGCGTGAATTCTAGCTGTTGAACATTATCGGTCGGTAATAATGCCGGGTTTCCACTTACACCGTTTGCATAATGATATCGAATTGTCTGGGTCACCACTTTACTCTCAGTCGTTTCCGTCGCTGGAGCATAGTTAACTACATACTCAGTATCACCACTTTCATGCGTTACATTCACCGTACTTCCTGCTTGAGCTAAGTCGTAATAGAGACCTGCCAGTTCTGGGGTCGTAACCAGCGTAAAGTTTTGTGCCGGACTCCATGTACTTGAAAGCACCTCACCTGTGAATGGGTTCGTTAATGTCGTTTGCGTAAACGTTAACGTCTGGACGTTATTTTGTGGTAATGCTGGCCGTCCCGTTGTAACCCCATCTGCGTATTGATATTTAATTATCTGGGTCACTGTCTTATCCGTGGTGGAAACCTGTGCAGGAGCATACTTAACAACATACTCAGTATCACCACTTTCATGCGTTACCTCAGCATTACTACCAGCTTGAGCTAGATCATAGTAAAATCCTGCAAGCGCTGGGGTTTCGAGGGCCGTAAAGTTTTGCGCTGGACTCCATGTATCTGAAATAATCTCATTGGTAAATGGATTGGTTACCACTACTCGATTAAATACCAGTTTTTGAATATCGGTTTGTGGTAATTCTGGACGGTTTTCCGTAACACCATCTAGATATTCATAACGGATTGTTTGAGTGACATCTTTTGTTTCAGTAACCGTGCTTACTGGAGCAGCGTAATTAACGACATAGTAAGTATCACTATCTTCTGGGATTACATAGTTATCGCTTCCTGCCACTGCAATATCTGCATAGAATCCGTTGATCGTTGGTGTTTGTACTAGTTCAAACTGATCATTTGTCGGGGTCCAATAGAACGCAACAACATTACCGTTAAATGGATTTGTAAGTGTTGTCTGGGTAAATGTAATATACTGGACATTATCTTTTGGCAGTTCTGGACGCCCCTGACTATTCCCATCTGCATACTGATAGTGAACAGTCTGGGTAATCACCTTATCTTCGGTTGTCGATGTTGGTGCTGCATAGTAAACAATATATTCAGTATTACCGCTTTCATGCGTCACACTCTCAATACTTCCTGCCTTGGCATCACTGTAGTAGTAGCCGTCTAACTTAGGAGTATCAACTAACGTGAAGTTTTGTGCTGGCGACCAAGTAGTACTTATAATTTCCCCAGTTTCGGGATTGCGTTGAATAGTCGCAGTAAACGTTAACGTTTGAACATTATCTTTCGGTAATTCCGGACGTCCATCTGTCACTCCATCAAGATACTCATAACGAACTGTTTGAGTGACTGTCTTTTCTTCAGTTGATTCATTTGGTCCGGCATATAAGACTGTAAATACCATACTCGGTGTTTCATGGGTAACATTATCATTTCCGCCAACTTGTTTTTGGTCTGCCCAGAAACCTTCAATCTCCGGTGACGCTACCGCTGTAAATTGTCCTGCTGGCGTCCACGTATCTGAGATTACTTTTCCTGTTACCGGGTTTGTAATAACCGTATGTACAAAGGTCAAACTTTGTACAACATTCTGTGGTAATACTGGTCGTCCTTGTGTAATTCCATCAGCGTATTTATATTCAACAGTTTGGGTAATAACCTTTTCTTCAGTATTAACAACAACGCGTCGATATTGGACCAGGGTATCTGCACCTGGGTTTCCAGGAATAATCGTTGCTTGAGTAGAGTCTGCTAGTACCCAACCTAGCGCTGTTAAATCTGGTGATTGGGTTGCTCCTGCTTTGTGCGGATCATTAGGATCATTATTGTAGATTGGTTGGTCAGCCCCAGCAATTGGATTGCCATTTTCATCTACCGGAATTATCTTTCCCAAGTCAGCATAAATTAATTGTACCGAATTAGCTCCCGGAACAAAAGGGTTACGGGCAAGAGTGCCATTACTAAAAGTCTTGTACTCATTAACCGGAACTGTCACCGTTTCTGTTTTTTGTCCTGGTCTTAAGAGTGAGATATTCATTGTCCCCTGCGGATCAATTAATTCGTATATTAGTGTTTGGGAAACATTACGATCCCAATCATACAATGTCTTTTGGTAATATTGACCAATCTGAAATTGCGATATTGTTCCTTCATATGCTCCATTGGCGGTATTTGCCAGACTCCCTTGTTGATTAGTAAGGTAATAGCCATTTAGTACCTGCTTATAGCTATCAACATTTGTAATTACAAATTGTTGGCCTGTAATCCCGTTAACCGGAACATTTGCAGGAAGGTTTGCGCTAGTAGTATAGTTACCATCCTTGTCCAGATAAATATATTCGATCGCTGGTGCATTGTTTTCTGGCGAAATATCAACTTTATCGGTGTAGTGAATACTATTTTGGTTTCCTAAACCATAAACTGGAGTAACCCGTAAATAAGATTTAATTGAAACGGAGGCCGGAATACTAATTTCTTTTCCGTTAAATTCTAATGTATATGCACCGGTATTGGAAACTCGATATACCTGCGTTTGCTGAGGGTTCTTAATTGCTGAACCATTACTGCTAACTGTTATATCAACATATTCATTAGGCCTCACGATATATTTTTGGTAACTCTTGGTATAAGAAGCATCTGTCACATAAAGATAGTTAGTCCCCTGTGGATCAGTAGTGTCAACAGATAAAATTAAGTGCGCATCTTTACCGTTAATTGTTGATCCATCTAATTTAACGATTTGATAAATGTAGTATGGCTCGCCCTGAGCATTTTTATCAACCAATTTAGCCGCATCGGTTGGATAATTTGATGGATTGCTTACTGTAATTGTTGAGTCAACCGCTTGAGTAGAAGTAGTCGCAACAGCTGATGCCGCACTTGTACTTTCTGCAGCTACTGGATTAGCAACTGCTGTTTCAGCTGGTTGAGTCATCGTTGTAGCACTAGTAGCTGCTGACTCGCTTTGAGGTGCATTGCTTTCAGCGACTGGTTCACTTATTAATTGTCCAGCTTGCGTACTTGCTTCGTCTACTGATTGTGAACTTTTACTCAATTGATTTTCAGGGCTTTCAGCAATGTCGCTTTGTGCTGAAGCCGGTGAAAGAGTAACTTCAGTATCGCTTAGGTTACTCACCGTGGAGGCTACTACCCCCCCCACATTATCTACGTTCTCCGTAGTATCAGCGTGAATTATCTGCTGACTTCCTCCCCATAAAATTCCAGCTGAAATCAACGCTGTCATCCATAATTTCCCCGATTTGTATAACTTGTAATGTTGTTTTGTTTCCATCTGTCGTCTCCTTTTTGTGTAATTTGTAACTACACTAAGTATAGATGAAAGCGGAAACAAGTTGGTGGTCAAAATTAGGAGTTTCTATAAACTATTTCTAAAGTTTATAAGCAAATTCTAAATTTGTTTAAGAGATACTAAAAAAGGAAGCCATTGCAGCTTCCCTTTATACCGTTATTCACTTATTTTACGTTCAAAATAATGAGCCAGTTTTGCTTCTGGATAAACACCCGTCACCTTTTCCTTAGCTTCACCATTGCGGAAAAGAACTAAACTTGGGACACTCATCACCTTATATTGTTGAGCAATGCTTTGGTTACCATCCACGTTTAACTTAACGAATTTTATTTTATCGCCGAATCGTTGCTCAAGCTTTTCCATTACTGGTTCCATCATCTTACATGGTCCACACCATGGTGCCCAAAAATCAACAATTGTTAGCGGGCCTTGAATGATTTCATCAAAGTCTGCTGGTGTCGCATTAATTGCCATTTTTACCTACCTTCTTTTTCCGTGATCTGCGCATAAAATGTATGATAATCGTTACAGCAAAAACAAGCAAGATAAAACTACCAAAAATCCCTGATGGAATCTCAATATCAATAGCCGGGATCGTCAAGAATAACTTAATTGCAATCACAAAGATTAAAATATATGCCATCGGTTCCAATTCGGGTACCTTCCGCATTAACTTCATGATCACTTCCGCTATTCCACGCATACACGCAATCCCAATCAACCCACCAATTAAAACGATCACTGGATTTTCTGAAACAGCTAATGACGCTAGTACCGAGTCAATTGAGAAAATAATATCCATAAACTCGATTTGCAAGACAACCATCCAAAACAGCTTTCGTCCAGACAGTCTGGACTTACCTGTTCGTGCCTTACGCATTGCCCGTTTACCAAAAAACTTATTGTGGAAGTAACGATAGACAAGGTAAATTAAATAAGCAGCTCCAATAACTTTGATTTCCCAAAAGTTAATCAGGTAGACACCAATTCCGATAATTAAAAATCGGAAAAGATAAGAACCCCAAATTCCATAGAAAAGCGATTCTTCTTGCTCTTTTAACGTTGGTAATACTCGAGTCTGAGCTGCTAATACAACAGCGTTATCGACAGACAGTAAACATTCAATCATAACTAACGATAGAATAATCAACCAATCTTGTCCTGATGTAACAACCGTTGCCCAGTTATGTGGATCAAAAAATGGTCCATACAACTTCTCTAAAAGTGACAATTAATGTCCTCCTTTATTCAAATTTGCATCTTTTGCTAAGTTATATTTTACCAAATAATTTTGAAAATAGGACGGTAACGGGGCAGTAATGTTTAAAGATTTCATTATAAATGGCAATATTAACTTTTGCTTCCACCCATGCAAAAGCATTCCTTCTGCCGACTTTGGATTATAAAGCGGATCGCCGACAATCGGATGTCCACAATGTGCTAAGTGAACTCGCAACTGATGCGTCCGTCCTGTCGCCAATTGAAGTTTAACAAGTGACCGTGCTGGGTTGCTAGCGATGGTCTGATAATATGTTAGTGCCGGTTGTGCATTTTCTCCATTGACCTGATGAAGATGCGGATTAGCTGGGTTGCGTCCAATTGGCCAGCTCATTTCCCCCTGCCCTTGCATTTTCCCTTCAACAACTGCCAAATACTGACGATGAATGCGGCCATCACTAATTAAGCGGTTAAGGATTGGTACTACAATCGGATTCTTGGCAATAATGACAGCGCCACTTGTTTGGAGATCAATTCGGTGAACCATATACGCATTATTTTCACTATCCGCTAAGTAACCAGCAGCATCATTCATTAAAGTTCCCGGTTCCCCGTGATAATTTGGATGGGTCTTTTGTCCACGAGGCTTATTCACCACTAATAAGTCACGATTTTCATACAAGATTTTTAAACCCGGATGAGCAGAGGGAACATAGTCGTTTGCATCCGGTGTACGGACCTCATCACCACAGAATTGTAGTAAAATCTCATCTTCACTTTGGACATGTTTATTCATCGAAATGTATTTTCCATTAACAAGCACTGAACGCCTAACCCTTAGATAGTGAATTAAGCGGTTAGGAAGCAGCCATTGATCGTGAAGCAGTTGACGCAATGGTTTAATTTCCTGATTATCACTTAATGTTTCGATAATCCGCCATTGATAATTCATTTCATTTACCTCTTTTAGTCGAAACTTTAATAAAGTTATTTTACTTTATTTCCCAGGAAATATTTAGAATATTTTTAAGCAGGTTTACTTTTTAACAATAATAGCGTTGAATAGAATATGAGTAAATTTAAGGGGATGAGTACTGATGTTAACAACCGAGCAAATTAATGATCATAGTAAATGGATAAGTATATTTGAACCTCTTCCCCATGAACGACTAGACTTAATTGAAAAATATGAGGTTACTCAAGAGTTACTTGATTATGCAATTGACCCATACGAAAAAGCCCGGGTTGAAATTGATCAAGATGCCGGTGTCACATTATTAATTTTCGATGTTTACGTACCAACTCATGCAGTCACTGCCCCACAAACAGCACCAATCGGGATTATGCTAACTGCAAATAATATTATTACCTTTACAAATGCGAAAACTAATTTTGTAAACGGAATTGTTGCCAATCAGCTTCAATTGCTGAAAAAGCATGGTAATAATGAAGACAAGCTAAACTTGGTTTTCCCAGTCCTTTACCGCCTTTCTACTGATTATTTCGGTCCACTTCGTCGTGCAGACCAACAACGACAAGAAATTCAACGAAACCTTCAGCGTCGAACCGGACGACAAGCTATTACCCAATTTATGGAAATCGAAACCGGGTTAGTTTATATTCTTACCTCACTCAAAGGAAATGTTTCCTTACTCGAAGAATTTAAACGACGCTTTGGCGACCATATCACTACTAAACAATATAATGATCTTGACGATGTCATCATTGAAGCCCAACAAGGCCTGGAAATGGCGCAAATGACTTCAGACGTTTCTGCCCGTGTTTCCAATGCCTACAGCAAGGTTCTTGATAGTGACTTGAACCAAACAATGAAATATCTCACCATTTATTCAATTGTCCTTTCAATTCCAACAATTGTTTCTGGCTTTTATGGCGAAAACGTAAAGTTACCGCTCGCGAATGGAACATACTCATGGGTCTTCACCATTTTTATCACTTTAGTCTTAATGCTGGCGTGTGTGATCTTCCTGATTAACCGTCATTGGTGGAAATAAAATAGAAAAAGCTGAGAACACGATAAGTTCTTAGCTTTTCTTATTTTTATAAATTGTCACCGCGTTCAAACTGGAACTTAGAATTTAATAATGCTTCATGTAAAAGCTGATTAATTAGTTCGTGAGTTTCATTTAAAACATGGTTAGCAGTTTTCATATTTTGTTCAGTTAAGTAATTAATTAAATTGGCTGAATTCTGAATCTGGGCTATTTCCGTAATTTTATCAACGCGGCTCACCCCATAGCTTTGGCAGCGATCACGAAAGTCATTTACTTCATTGATGAAGTCATGGTAACGCGGTTCAACAATTACTTCTAACAACTTGTTTAACCAATAAGCACTTTTATCCGGTTGCGCATCATTGGTTGCATACTTGTATTTGGCAGGTGTGTCACAAATGTTAGTAAAGAACGGAACATATGGACTATAGCAGTAAAAGCCAAAATTAATCCATTGAATTGCAGCATACTGAGCGGGCACATCATGACGAATTTGTAAAATACATGAGCTTTGATTACGATCAAGCGCAATAGAACGAAATTTCCGTTGTTCTTTAAGGTCCCCAGATGCGAATGTTCCCATTGGATCATATGGCGTGCCATTATAGTGCGACGATAAGAAATATTCAACATCTTCAATTGCAATTTTCTTCTCAGCGTGTTGGATAAAGGGAATATTCTGACTAGTAGGTTCTTGTTCTAATGACGGCGTAAAGAGTTTTTGCCCGTACCAGGAACGTGGCGTGTTATAGTAGGCATCAGCTTCATCTTGTGTTCCAAAAATATTGCGAAAGTTAAAAGTTTGTGGATTAGGATTCAAGTGGTACTTTTCAACAAAATCCTGAATTTGTGGTGCATACATGAAGTTATCGTGATCATTAAAATCAATCTCTTCAATACACATAATGTTTGGGGCAATCGCATAGGCATCATCCGGAATTCGCTGGGCAACCCATTGATGGCCGCCACCAGTCTCAAAGTACCATACTTCATCTTTATCACTAAAGGCAATTCCATTACTTTCACCAGTGCCATACTTTTCGATAAGTCTTCCCAAACGCTGAACCCCTTCACGAGCCGACTTAACAAATGGCAAGACAAGATAAACCATTGAATCTTCGTTAACCCCGTTTTCAACTAACGGGTCATGCCCAAGCACCCGTGCATTTGTCATTTCGGTTTCAGTGGCGCTCATTGCAACATTGTATTCATTAATACCCTGTTCATCCCATCGTCCATCATCTGGAACACCATTAGGAGTCGCTGTGTAACGGCATCCTTGTCCTTTCATTTCTACTGTTAAGCCATTATATTTTGATACATAATGTTCTCCAGTATAATCCTTCGCTGGAAAAACCTTGAAAGTTTTCGGGTTAACCCCATCCTCAGCATCTTCATCACGTGCAATAATCGTCGAGCCGTCAATTGTAGCATCTTTTCCGACAAGCATTGCAGTACAACTACTCATTAGCTTCTTCATCACAATACGCTTCCTTCCATGGTAGTTAATGTACTTCTTAATGATACCACTCCATCAAAGATTATATTTAAAAGCATAATAAATGAACATTTGCCAATATCAATCGTCACTTTTAACGGCAGATTCCGAACTAAGCATTGAAAATAGCCGCGATTAATGCTAGGATAACAACATTAAAATAAATAGCCTATATAATACCGAAATATGGTCGGTTAGTTTCTACCTAAAGCCGTAAACTTTAGACTATAAGCACTTCTTAAAAACTGATACTGTCTGTTTTTAACTTAAAGCTTTAAAAATCGGTAGAGAGGCTGAAAATTTTTCAGGCTCTTATTTTTATTTAGGCGTGTTAATTTTTGAGGAGGTATATTTTGAAAGAACCTGTTTCATCTATTCAAGCACCTAGTCACCGCACTAAACTCGATTTTACCCGTCAATGGCAAAACTTTATTCTTGGGTTTCAGCATTTACTCGCTATGTACTCAGGAGACGTTCTTGTCCCGCTATTAATAGGTCATTACCTACACTTTACAACCCTTCAGATGACCTACCTTGTTTCAATTGATATTTTTATGTGCGGAATTGCGACTCTCTTGCAATTAAAACAAACACCATTAACTGGGATTGGTTTACCAGTTGTTCTCGGATGTGCCGTTCAGGCTGTAACGCCCTTAGAGACAATTGGCGGTAAGCTTGGAATTACCTACATGTATGGGGCCATTATTGCTGCCGGAATTTTTGTATTCTTAATTGCCGGCTTTTTTGCCCGACTTAAAAAACTCTTCCCGCCGGTAGTGACAGGTTCTTTAATTACTATTATCGGTTTTACCCTTGTGCCGGTTGGTTTCCAAGATCTGGGAGGAGGCACGCCAACTGCTGCTTCATTTGGTGCGCCTGCCAACCTTTTCATTGGTTTCTTAACAATTATCATAATTTTGGTATTTAATGCTTTTGCACGAGGCTTTATGAAATCAATCGCAATTTTATTAGGAATTTTAATTTCTTCATTCATCGCTGGGGCAATGGGTTTTGTTTCCCTCAAGCCAGTTAGCGAAGCCGCGTGGTTCCATGCCCCGCAGCTTTTCTTCTTTGGTATCCCCCGTTTTGACACTAGTGCGATGATTACAATGATCCTTGTTTCTCTTACTACAATGATTGAATCAACGGGTGTTTTCTTTGCCCTTAGCGATATTACCGGACGCCAATTAACAACAAAAGACCTTGAACGTGGTTACCGGGCTGAGGGCATTGCCGCAGTTCTAGGCGGACTTTTTAATACGTTTCCTTATTCAACTTTTTCTGAAAATGTCGGGGTCCTTAAAATGTCGGGGGTAAAAAGCCGGCAACCAGTTTACTATGCTGCCTTTCTATTACTACTACTCGGCCTATTGCCTAAGGTCGGCGCACTAGCCACGGTTATTCCAGAACCGGTGCTTGGCGGTGCTATGATTGTTATGTTTGGAATGGTCGGTGTTCAGGGAGTTCAAATCCTTCATAAAGTTGACTTTTCAAATAATGCCAATCTTTTAACTGCATCTGTCTCAATCGGGCTTGGTCTTGGGATTACCATGTATCCACAACTATTCCAACACATGCCAACAGAGTTTCAAATTATTCTCGGTAACGGAATTGTTGTTACCAGTATTTCAGCTGTGTTGCTCAACCTATTATTTAATCATCGATGGGCATCCGCTAATTAGTCCTTTCTCATTATTCTTTAATTTAGTTATTGACATTCAAATCTAAGCACGATATTATAATTGCAACAATTATCGTTTCAGTAGGTCCTTCGTTAGGGGTAAGAGAGCCGGTGGTTAAGTGCGAACTGGTCAGGCGGAGTGATTCGAATTATCGCGAGATCTAGATTGTCCGGCCATATTCAGTGCCGTTACCACCTGATATGAGCGTGCATAATATCAGTATGCACAAGTGGGTGGTACCGCGGTTTAAAATTAACCGTCCCGTTGATGTAAATATCAACGGGGCTTTTTTATTTCTAAGGAGGAAGTTTAATGAAAAATATCCATTTCAAAGAGGCGATAACCCTCTTACTAATTATGCTTATTATCTTGGGAACAGCGGTGATTAAGTTTGGATTATCACCACAGATTCCTGTATTGTTTGTCATTGCCTTGCTTATTTTCTGGGTTAAATTCCGGGGTGCTAGTTGGGACGAAATCCATCAAGGCATTCAAGAAGGAATCGGCACCGCAATCATCCCTATCTTTATCTTCATCCTTATCGGTGCTCTGATTGCCGTTTGGATTCAAGCAGGGGTTATCCCGACCATCATGATTGTCGGCTTTAAACTAATCAGCAGTCAGTTTTTTGTACCATCAACGTTTATCGTCTGCTCCTTAGTCGGACTATCAATTGGTAGTGGCTTCACAACCATTTCAACGATTGGTATTGCTCTCTTTGGAATGGGGGTTGCCCTCAACGCGAACCCAGCATTAGTAGCCGGTGCAATTATTTCTGGTGCCGTCTTTGGTGATAAAATGTCACCTCTTTCTGATTCAACTAATCTTGCTTCTGCGATTGCCGGTAGCGACCTTTTTGCCCATATTAAGAACATGATGTGGTCAACGATTCCATCCTTCATCGTTTCCTTAATCCTGTTCTGGTTCCTTGGCAATTCTAGTTCACACATGAGTGCTAGTAAAATAGCGCACACAATCGCTATTCTTAACCAGCACTTTTCAATTTCATGGTGGGCTTTATTACCAATTGCCTTAATGTTTATCTGTGCTTGGCGACACATTCCAGCTATTCCAACACTATTTATCAATATTATCGTGACTGTTGGCATGATCTTCTTCCAAAAATCTGGAACATCCCTTCAATCTCTTGCAAAACTGATCAGTGATGGTTTCGTTGCCCATACTAGCGACACAACTGTTAACACTCTGCTAACTCGTGGTGGTGTCAGCAGTATGATGGGAACCGTTTCGTTAATTATCGTGACCCTCTCGCTTGGTGGTATCTTAATGAAATTCAACATTGTTCAATCAGCAATGAAGCCATTGGTTGACCACCTCCATAAGCCTGGTAGTCTTATTACGGTTACAATTCTTTCTGGTATTGGAATTAACCTTTTTGTCGGTGAACAATACCTCTCTGTTATCCTTCCTGGTAAAGCTTTTAAGGGCGCCTTTGATAAAATGAACCTCTCTCCACTAGCGCTCAGTCGGGTTCTCGAAGATGGGGGAAGCGTTATTAACTACCTGATTCCATGGGGCGTTGCCGGTTCATTTGCGGCTTCAACTCTTGGCGTGCCAGTTCTTCACTTCCTCCCATTTGCTTTCTTCAGCCTCTTCTCCCCGGTATTCTCTATTCTTAGCGGAATTACTGGGATCGGTTTGAAGTGGCAAAAGGGAAAGCAAGATAAAGATGTTAGTGCAAGGGTGTAATATAAGTCCTATCAATCCGATAAAACATAAGGGCTTCAGTGCTCGGTTAAGCCGAACGCTGAGGCCCTTATTTATGCTTGTGGAGACGTGAGCCATGAATAGCTTCGGTCCTTCTACTTATTGTATTCAACAATTTCCATATCGTCATCAGTTAACGTTGCTCGTGTCAAGCTCCCATTAGCAGGACGCTCTGTTACGTCATATTTACCATGCCCAAAGCGTTCAACTAAACTTAACAAAGTATTACCATGACTTACCCATAAAACATTCGCGCCATCTGGTAAGTCGGCATCGCGAATAAGCGCTAACCCCTTGTTCATCCGTTGCCAGTATTCTTCATTGTTTTCAGCATCATGGAATGGGTCAGCATCTTTTAGCCAGTCTTTTGCTTGACCGATAGAATATTTTTCAACAATATCGCGGAAGTTCTTCAATCCATGCGGTGCTCCGGCATTATACCAGGCAAGATCCATATTCGTTCCTTCATATGATCCATAAAATTCTTCTCGAAAATAAGGAGCAGTTATTGGATGGTCCACTGAGTCAGCTTGGTTAACATTTAAGATTACTTGCGCTGTTTCCATTGCGCGGGGCAGGTCACTGCAAAAGGCAGCGTCAAAATGAATTTGCTGGAGTTTTTCCCCAGCTATCTTTGCATCCTCTTTTCCTTTCATTGTTAACGGGGAGTTACTCCACCCTTGTAATTTGTTATAGATATTAAAAAAAGTTTGCCCGTGACGAACAAGATAAATATTTAATTTAGTCATTGCGATCCCTCCATACGTTTATTGTACCGCTTACAAATTCTTAATACTATTTAAGAACTAACTTTGAGCTTTAAACATATTTCCTTCATATTATTCTCGTAGACTAAGCAATATAGGAGGAAGGCATTATATATGAAACTTAGAGACACTAATCAACCAAATATCGTTGCTGCGAAGATTATCAATGTTACTAAAAGAAATGTTACGGTAATTACTGAAGACGGGCACTTACTCAGAATTCCGCTAACCCAACAATATCGACAAGATAAAACCTTACATGCATCGTTAGTTGATATTCTAAAGGCTGGTATCTGGATTCCTGTAAATAAGAAACTCAAAAAAATATTCAATTATGACTGGTTACCTGCCCCTACTCCAGTAACTGTACCAGCAAAGAATTAAGTTTCTTCAATGATTTCTAGAAAAAGAATGTTTTACGGTAATCTGTGATAAAATAATTCTTGATTTGTCGAAATTTCACTTCGATAATATAGAACAAAACACATTGATTGCGAGGAACATTCCTAATGAAAAAATTAAGCAAATTTGTGGATACTAGGATTGGTTTTTTCACCCTCCTAGTTATCCTTTTTTGGTTAAAGACCCTGTTTGCTTACTTTACTGATTTTAAGCTTGGCGTAACGGGAATTTTTCAATACCTTATTTTAATCTTTAATCCGTTAGCCACGACTTTCTTTATTTACAGTTTGGCATTCTATTTTAAGCGCTCCCGATTCTTCTACCCTGTTATTATGGGGCTAGACATTGCTAATACATTATTGCTCTATTTAAATGTCATCTATTACCGTGAATTCACTGATTTTATGACCATCGCCACAATGACTGGTTATTCTAAAGTGAATCAGGGATTAAGCGGTAGTTCGTTAGCTCTTACTAACTTTCACGATGTCTTTTACTGGCTAGACATTGTAATAATTCTCATTTTATTGCTCTGCAAGGTTATCAAATTTGATCCCCGAGCAATCGGAACCCGCCTAGCATTTGCGTTTAGTTCTGTTGGTCTCGTCTTATTTGGCGTTAACCTATCCTTTGCGGAAATGAGCCGCCCTCAATTACTGGGTCGGACGTTTGACCGTTCTTATATCGTAAAGTATCTCGGTATTGATACTTTTACCGGTTATGATTTAGTAAAATCGCAACATATTAATAATATGCGGCAAAGCGCCACTAAGCCTGAATTATTAAAGGTGAAGAAATTTACTGATAAGCATTATGCGCCTGCTAACCCGCAAATGTATGGAATCGCTAAGGGGCGGAATGTAATCATAATTCACCTTGAAAGTTTCCAACAGTTCTTAATTAACAAGAAAATCAACGGGCAAGAAGTTACGCCATTCCTTAACTCACTGTATAACGGTAAGGATACCTACTCATTTGACAACTTCTTCCATCAGGTCGGTCAAGGAAAAACCAGTGATGCGGAAAACCTCCTTGAAACAAGTACGTTTGGCTTGCCACAGGGATCATTGTTCGCCACTCTGGGAAGCGACAATACATTCCAAGGTGCTCCAGCAATCCTAAATCAACGGGCAGGTTATACTAGTGCAGTATTCCATGGAAATGTTGCTAGTTTCTGGAATCGTAATAACGTTTATAAAAACTTAGGCTACCAATACTTCTTTGACGCCAGTTATTACGATACGTCTGGCGACAAGGCTACAGGATACGGCCTCAAAGATAAACTGCTATTCAAGAATTCAGTGAAGTATTTGCAAAGCTTGCAACAGCCTTTCTACGCTAAGTACATCACAGTTACTAATCACTTCCCTTATACTCTCGATGATGAGGATAAGGATCCAAACTTCCAAACAACTAATACCGGTGATAGCAACGTTGATAATTACTTTGTAACAGCTCATTATCTCGACCAGTCAATTCAAGAATTCTTTAATTACCTTCAAAAAACCGGTCTTGATAAAAAGTCCGTTATTATGATTTATGGTGACCATTACGGGATTTCTAATAGTGAAAATACTTCCTTAGCCAGCGTTCTCGGTAAGAATGCGGACGATTGGACTGACTTTGATAATGCTCAGCTTCAACGAGTTCCACTAATGTTCGTCATTCCGGGAACAGGTCACGGAAAAGTTTATCATACGTATGGTGGCGAAGTTGATATCCTCCCAACCCTGCTCCACTTATTGGGAATTAGCAGTAAACGATACATTCAGTTTGGAACTGATTTATTCTCTAGCAAGCATAACCAGGTAGTTGCTTTCCGTAATCGTGATTTTGTTACCCCTACTTATACTAGTGTCGGCGGAACAATTTATAATAATAAAACCGGTAAAGAAGCAAAACTAACTAAAAAACAACAAGAAAAATTAAAACGTGATCAGGATTTTGTGAATGAAGAATTAAGTCTTTCTGATTCACTAAACGAAAAAAACCTGCTTCGTTTCTACCATCCAAAGGGCTTCAAGAATGTTAATCCTGCTGATTATAACTACTCTAATGGTCTTAAACGTGCTGAACAGATTGAAAAAGAAAAAGGCATCAAATCAACAAGCATCTTCTCCGAAAACGGCGATCGATCAACTGTTGATGATTATGATACCGATGCCCCTGAGCAAAACCATTCATCAACTGATTCAAACCGAATTAAGATTACTAACCCGGATGCAAATAATAAATAGATAAAAAGCTGTTATCTCATGGCAAACACCTTGGGATAGCAGCTTTATTTTTGAAGATATTTAACTATCTGTTGTGCAATTTCCGTTGGGGTTAAGTGATCCGTCACTATTCGCAAGTCAGCACAACGATCGTAAAATGGTTGCCGTTCATGTTGCAATTGACGAATACCATCTACGTCTAATTTATTTCCTAGGGGCCGATTATTCTGTTGTTGAAGCCGGCGGTGGGTCTCTTCTGGACTTGCAGCAAGAAGGATAACCGGAACTCCCGCATGGCGAAGTAATTGAAGGTTATCTTCTCGCAATGGCGTTCCTCCACCAGTTGCAAGGATTCCTTCAAAGTCCATGCTTTGTTTTAATACATCATGTTCAAGTTGCCGAAAACCTTGTTCACCACTCTGCGCAAAAATTTGGGGAATAGTTTGGTGACTCTGCCGTTCAATTTCGCGGTCTAAGTCAAGAACCTGTTCATTTAGTTGCTGACCAAGAAGCTGACTTACCGTTGTCTTTCCGCTCCCCATAAAACCAATCAAAATTAATTTCACCATCTTCACCTCGTTACTATTTCATAATCTTTTTCTAAAATACGAGCAGCTTGGTCACGAGCTTCTTCCGTATTGAAAACTAATTGCAGGATTCCATTAATATCTTCGCGGACTTCCAAGATTTGAATATTAATAATTGATAACTGATGTTTTGCTAGCATCCCTGTTACCTTTGCGATTTCACCACTTTTATCCGGAATGTTGAGGAACAAATCGTAGAATGGTGCACGGACTGGTGTATTCAGACTCTCACGGCTTACCTTAGCCCGCTTGAAGAAATCAAATAATGCTGACCGGTCCTCTTTTTCAATCAGAGCGCCAATGTTTTCTAACCCTGTAATGTAACTGGTTAACTGTTTCAAAATTAATTCCTTATTGTTCAGCAGGATTGCACTCCACATCGTTGGATCCGAGGCAGCAATTCTCGTCACTGATTTAAATCCTCCCGCGGCTACTCGCATTCCAACAGGTTCATCTTTAAATGCTTGCTGGGTCTGGTTAACCAATTCGGCAGCAATGATATGTGGAACATGGCTGATTTGGGCCACAATTTTATCATGCTGAGATGGCGTTAATTCAAGCCATTTAGCATTTGTTCCCGCCAGTAACCAGGTTAATTTTGAAGTATCAGCTGATTCTGATGCTGGCAATAAAAAGTAGTAGGCATTCTCAATTAAGTCCGCGCGTCCTGCTCGAACACCAGACTTGTGCGATCCTGCCATTGGGTGACCGCCGATAAAAGTTAAGTTTTGTTGCGTTAAGACCTTGGCCGCCTGCATAATCGTTTGTTTGGTACTACCGACATCAGTGATAATTACCCCTGATTTTAATTTCAGATTAGCCAGTGCGGCAATATCCTTGATGATTTGTGAAACCGGACTTGCCAAAATAATGTAATCAGCCTGTTCAACTCCGGTCATATCAGTGACAACCTGATCTGCAATGTTATTTTCTTTTGCATATTGCAGCGTTTCTTCATTGACATCACTTGCAATAATCTGTATTTGGGGGTGGTCCTGCTTGATTGCACGGGCTAATGAGCTGCCAATTAATCCTAACCCCTTAATAAAAACTGTTTCCACCGTTAATTCCTCCCTGTCAGCGTTCCTAAATCGGTAAAGAAGTCAGGATATGAAATATTAATTGCTTCTTCATTAGTCATCGTTAATTCATCACTTGCTTTCAAGACCGCGATTGCATCCATCATTCCAATGCGGTGGTCACCGTGACTTGTTAATTGCGGATTACGAATCTGCCACGCTGGCTGACCATCAATAATCATGCCATCTGGTAATTCCTCTACATGAACCCCTAATTTTCGTAATTCTTCAACAACGGTCTTAATCCGATCCGTTTCTTTTACCCGTAATTCTTCCGCACCAGTAATCACACTGCGCCCATTTGCACAAGCCGCTAACAAAGCAACGAGCGGTAGTTCATCAATTAAACTTGGGATCATTTCTGCTCCAATGTCAATAGGGCGGAGTTTACTAGTCTTAACGGTGATATTTCCCAACGGTTCGCCTTTCGTTGGTAATTCTTCAATTGATAAATCAGCACCCATTTTTAGAAGGACCCGAATGATTCCAGTTCGGGTTGGGTTTAAGTTAACACGCTGTAAAGTTATCTCTGAATTAGGAACAATCGTACCGGCAACAAGGAAAAAGGCCGCTGAGGAAATATCCCCTGGCACTTCGACTACTTGCCCCGTTAAATGCGGATGCGGTACTACTGAAATAATTCGATTATCCCTCGTCATAATCTCGGCACCGAATTGTTGGAGCATAATTTCGGTATGATTACGAGTTGGCAGTTTTTCAATAATCGTTGATACTCCATCTGCCTGTAAAGCCGCAAAAATCAAAGCACTTTTTACTTGCGCACTAGCAACCGTCATTTGGTATTCAGCATGGTGTAAAGGATGACCAATAACTTTGGCTGGCAACGTTCCATTTTGCGTCAGCTCAACTTCCCCGCCAAAGACACTCAAAGGTTGACTAACCCGTTTCATCGGTCGTTTTTGAAGCGATGAATCGCCAGTTAAAGTAGTTGTGAAGTCTGTTCCTGCCAAAATACCCATCATCAACCGGGTCGTTGTTCCAGAGTTTCCCATATCTAATGGGTTTACGGATTGCTTTAATCCCTCAAATCCTTGCCCATGAACCAACACATCGGTTCCGGCTTGTTCGATTTTAATGCCAAGGTCTCTGAACGCCTGCATTGTTGAGCGGCAATCTTCACCATCTAGGAAGTGATGAATCGTCGTATCGCCATGGCTGATTGCCCCCAACATAATTGCGCGGTGGGAGATACTCTTATCTCCTGGGACTATCAAAATACCATGTAAACCATTTTTAGCCGGCTGCAATCTTTTCATCTCTTATTCCTCCTCGTATTCGATAAATACCCCAAAGCATCTTGGCAGTATATTCTTCTTTAATCTGTATTTCAGGCGTCAAGCGGGCAAATTTTTTACTTGTTAAAGCGTACCGGCCGTCATTTATGAATCGTTGATAAGCCTCATATTTACTGGGAACCGTCACGATTGTTACTTTTTCATTAACGCTTTCCCGTAACAGCTCTAGCGTGGCTGCATGAGTATAAGCAACTGATGAGCTAGTATCTGTACGTTGTAATAACACCAGGGAGGCCAGCTCGGTTACTAAACTATCAACTAATTGCAGTTGTTTAATATATCGGTAATGTAAATCACCCCAGCTATCCCCCTGCTGATTTCGGAACGCTGCGGGAACAATCAAATAATTATCGGTTAACTGGTCAAGGTGCTGATATATGTCTTCAAAGCTAGGATGCAATTTGATCTTAGCGGCGAGATGCTGTTTACGAATATAAGTCACGGCCGCCTGATAACTATCCGTCGCTGCTGGCCCCAGTGTGTGAATAATCATTAATATTCCACCAACTCTTGTCGGTAACGATCAATCTCACCTTTGAGCCGTTCAATATTTGAAGATTCAAATGCGTCCGTCACCGCTTTAGCCAATTCAATCGCCACAACATTTTCAACAACAATTGATGCTGGAACAATCGCCGTCGTATCCGAGCGTTCAACGTTTGCTTTTAACGGTTCCTTGGTGTTTACATCTACCGTCTGCAATGGCTTGTAAAGGGTCGGGATTGGCTTCATTGCCGCGTTAATAATGATTGGCATCCCATTAGTCATCCCGCCTTCAAAGCCGCCGAGATGATTAGTGAGTCGAGAAAAGCCGTTCGCTGGATCATAGCTTATTTCATCCATTACCTGACTACCCAAATTGGTAGCGTCCTTAAAACCATCACCAAAGCTAACCCCTTTAATCGCATTCACTCCCATAACAGCACCAGCTAACTTAGCATCTAGTTTAGTGTCCCAGCTAACATAGCTGCCTAATCCAGCAGGAACATTTTCAGCTACTACTCTGATAACGCCGCCCAGGGTATCACCTGCACGTTTCGTTCGGTCAATCAAGTCATGAATTAATACGACCTTATCTTGGTCAAGGATTCGCAAATCATTGGCTTCCACTTGTTCTTTTATCTGCGTAACATTAAGCGCTGAAGAAATGCCATCATCTGCTTTCACTGATCCTACTTGCTGAACATAGCCGATCATCTGAATTCCAAGTGCTGCCAACAGCTGTTCACAAATATTCCCAATCGCAACTCGGATTGCCGTTTCCCGCGCAGAAGAACGCTCCAGAACATTTCTTAAATCGCGGTGACGATACTTCATTCCACCAACTAGGTCCGCATGACCAGGACGGGGATGTTCAACCCGCCGAACAGTATTAGCTGGCGTTGCCGGAGTAGTTGGGTCCATAATCTCAGACCAGTGCGCATGGTCGCGATTTTTTACAACTAATGCAAGCGGCGAGCCAAGTGTTACCCCATGGCGTAAACCACCAACTATTTCGACCTGATCATGTTCAATCTTTTGCCGATTTCCGCGCCCGTAACCTCCCTGTCTGCTTGCAAGCGCCTGATTAATTTTCTCAACATCAATGGTTAAACCAGCCGGAATTCCCTCAATAATTCCCGTTAACTGCGGACCGTGTGATTCTCCTGCTGTAATGTAATGCATGTGATTCAATCCTTTCGTTGGCTTTTTTGGTATTCTCGTGAGCGATGCATGATTTCCTGATAAATTTCTTGGAGATATGGTAGAAGGTCAGAGCGATTAGTTAATCCTGCTACTTTGGTTAACACCTGTTGCTCACGTTTGGCATCAAGAACCGGTAAGTCATGTTTGAGCTTATAATCGTTTACCTCTGTTACAACATTAAAACGCTCTTCAAGAAGCTTTACCAGCTGTTGGTCAAGTTCATTAATTTTCTTTCGACTTGTTGATAAATCTTCCATATTATCCCTCCCTATTCATGTAGTACATCAAAAATTTTACTTAATTCGGTCACTGCCAATTGGCCGGGAGCAGATGCTTTGCCAACTGTACCAAAGCTAATGCATGAGCCAAAAATTTCGCCACCGATCCGAATTATTTTTCCTTGTTGTCCCATTCCAATCGCCACTAGAGGAATTCCATCTGCTAAATCCGCATGGTGGAGACTGGTACTCAAAATCGTTAATAAATCTTCGCGTGATCGTGGCATAACTGCAAACTTTGCAATGTCGGCACCAAGATTCGTCATTTGTTCAATCCGCGCTTGTAAAACAGCTGCAGGCGGTGTTCTGCAAAAATCATGGTTACTCATAATGACTTTCACTTGTTCTTCATGCGCTAACCGAACCAAAGGCAATATTACTGTTGTCGGGCGCAAAACTTCGATATCAATTAAATCAACTAAATGACTCTTAATTAACTCCTGGTAAATGCGCAAATACTCAGTAAGCTGAAAGTGATAATTACCGCCTTCTTCTTTTGTGCGCAGGGTAACCAACAATGGGTGACCACCTAAGACTTGGCGTAACTTACGAGCTGTTTCGAGAATTGCTGCATTGCTATGAATATTATCAAAAAAGTCCAACCGCCATTCGACCATATCAATCGGTTCTTGACATGCCCGTTTTGCTGCATCAACTAATGCTGGTGTTGTTGTCTCTACTAAAGGAACTGCGATTTTAGGCTTGCCCGACCCAATTTCAAGTCCATTTACTCTAACCGTTCGCATCTAGCTTCACTCCTCGTTAAACAATAACTGGTGAATGTATTCAACAGGCATCTCTTTCCCCGTCCAGAGTTTGAAAGCTTCCGCGCCCTGCTCAAGCATCATCCCGAGGCCATTGAGAACATGTTTAACACCAGCTTCCTTAGCAACTTTCATCAGCTTTGTTTCTCGTGGTGCATAAACAGTATCAAAAACAATCATATCTTTGTGGAACCATGTTGGGTCTTCAACTAAGGTCATGTCTTCAAGCGGCTTCATCCCTACCCCGGTTGAATCACAATAAATATCAGCAGTTGCTAACTCATGTTTAAAATCAGCACGGTCTTCTAGGTGGTGCAGACTAGCCTGACATTTTGTCTGTGCATTAATCATCTCAACATTCTTTTCTGCCTGCTTCCACTGGGCATCTTGACGGTTAAATATTGCAATTTCTTTTACTCCATCTAATGCTGCCTGGATAGCAATCGGCGTTCCCGCGCCACCAGCTCCAGTTAATACCATTTTCTTTCCCCGAATATCCAATCCTTCATCTGCTAATGATTTCATAAATCCGGTTCCATCAGTAGTGTAGCCGGTTAATACCCCGTTATCGTTTACAACAGTATTTACTGCTCCTGCCATCTTAGCTGCTGGTGATAGTTTATCTAACAACGGTAAAATCTTTTGCTTATTTGGCATTGAAACATTTGAGCCACGCATATCAAGTGTCCGAATAGCCTGAACTGCATCTGCTAATTGATCATTACCGACTTCAAAAGCAAGATAAGCGTAATTTAAGCCAAGTTTGGCAAAAGCATTGTTGTGCATTGTTGGTGACATTGAGTGTCTGATTGGTGTTGCCATTAGTCCAATTAAAATTGTGTGTCCATCAATTCGTTCCATTGTTAATCTTCTCCTTTACATTTAATAAAGCTAAAACAACCATTAAAACTGTGCCGCTCAAGGCAACTGCTAAGTCCCCAGCAAATGCTAATTGAATACTGTGGGTTGATAAAACTCCTGTAATTAGCGGAACCGTGAACGATGCAATACTACCGAAGAAGTAAAATGCCCCGGTTACCATTCCCCGATGATGAGGGTAGAGGTTCATGAAAACTGTTAACCCTGTTTGCATAATTCCTCCGGCAGCGCTAAACCCAAATACTAGGCTTGCAATACTAACAAGGTTAATATTATTTCCTTCGATTAAAATAATTAATAACGCAATAACTGCAACTAAATTCAAACTAATTAATAAAGTCATTTCATTAATATTCCGCTTCAATAAGATGAATAGAGTAATTACCCCAATAATTGACCCAACACTGTAAAGCGATAGGAGGGTATGGGCAGTAAGGTTACCGTACCCCAGTGACTTTTGAGCAAAGAGAGTAATCCATTGAGTAAACCAAATCATCACGGCCATTGAGGTGTAGCCGTATCCTAATAAAAGGATCGTCGCAAATATTTTCCTGAGTGACTTTTTTGATTGGCTAATCGTTTGCTGATGGTGACGGAGCGTTACCCGTTGAATTTTAGGAAACTTAACCGTACTCATGTTAACCATATTTGCAATTGTTAACACGGCCATTACGATAAAAGACCAACCGAACCATAGATTATTGGCGGATAAGGCTGCAACGATTAACGGTAAGATAAATTCACCAATAGAAACAAAACCTTTAATTAAAATCGTATCGTAGCCTTTACCATCATTCATTTCTACTAGCGTCGTGTATGTTCCTGCATCTAAAGCCGAATTAGCAATCCCTGCTAGAATTGCCAGACCATAAGCAACTGGAATACTATGCGTTGTTACCATTCCCAACGCAAAAATTAGGTAACAAGCCATCCCGATAAAAACAAATAATTTCCGACTAAGCATATCTGCTAGTGTTCCTGTTATTAGGTAGGCTACTAAACGGCCAATTCCAATCCCTGAAATAACAAAGGATACTGTTTTAATCGGTACTTGCCAGGTGCCACCAAGAGCAACCATATTTTGCGCTAAGATAATGATTCCAAAGCCATGAATCAGGTAGTTCATGTAAAGGCTTAATGACAGGCGTCGTTTATTAATCTGTGATTCTGCAATAGGCATTTCCATATCTCTTCTCCTTTAATAATCGTAAAAAAGCGCTAACTAGATCTGAGACTTAGTCAATCTAGTTAGCGCTTTAGGAAACGACAATCTGCCGAAATTATATACAGGAATCCTGAATATCTCGCTCTACTAGACCAACACCTAGCAAAGCATCATTAACTCAACTCTGCTTAGGTCCGAACGTCCCAGTCCGCACCTAAACAGCACGGACCTACATAAAGTAAGCAAAGCCGAAATAATATTTCTTAGTAGTTAATGATAATGAGGTCATCAAGAATCTTCCTTTCCGTTTAATTATTGTCTATTATTAAAACATTCTAATAATTTAAAGTCAACACTTAATTTTAAATCAATTAAAAGCAACTAAGCTTTCCACAGTTCTCCAAAAGTGATATTGTTATGTAGTACACAAAGTATAATTGGAGGGATTTTTATGGTTGAAGAATTTGGTTCACCATCGTCTTATATTCAAGGTAAGGGTGTACTTTTCGAAAGTAATAAGTATTTACAGAGTTTCGGTAAAAAGCCCCTATTATTAGCAGGCAGTACGGTTTACAAGATCGTTGGCCAAAAATTTGAAGAATATTTACAAGATAATGGCTACGATGTTACCCGCGTCCAATTTAACGGCGAATCATCAACTAATGAGGTTGACCGTGTAACTGCTATTGGTAAAGAAAATAACGTCTCGGTAATTTATGGTCTCGGTGGCGGTAAGACTGTTGACACCGCTAAGGCTATCGCTGATAACTTGCACCTGCCAGTAGTTATTATGCCAACACTTGCCTCTAATGACGCCCCTTGTTCACGCCTTTCGGTTATCTACACTGATGACGGTGGCTTCGATCACTACCGGTTCTATAACCAAAATCCTGACTTAGTATTAGTCGATACCCAGGTTATTACCGGTGGCCCCGTTCGCATGTTGATCTCCGGAATTGCAGACGCTCTTGCTACAAATGTTGAAGCACAAGCAGTTGCTAAAGCTAACAGTGATACGATGCTTGGCGAAAAGCAAACCTTAGTTGGTAATGCAATTGCACAAAAATGTGAGGAGACATTATTTAACTACTCACACCTCGCCGTTGCTGCTGCCCAGGATCATGTTGTTACACCAGCGCTCGCTAAGATTGTTGAAGCTAATACCCTTATGAGCGGTCTCGGTTTTGAAAGCGGTGGTTTATCCGGTGCTCACGCAATTCATGATGGCTTAACGATCCTTGAAGAAACCCATGACCTAACGCATGGTGAAAAGGTTGCCTATGGAACGTTGACTCAACTAATGCTTGAAGGGGCTAATAAGGAACGTTATGACAAGTACTTCCAATTTATCTTGTCACTAGGTTTGCCAACAACTCTTGCCGACCTTCATCTTGAGAATGTTTCTGATGAGAAGTTACTCAAGGCTGGAGAAGCTGCTTGTTCTGAGCAAGACACAATGGCCCGCTTACCATTTACAGTTACCCCTGATGATGTAGCCCAAGCATTCCGTGCCGTCGATGCTTATAGTAAGCAATATCTAAGCAAGCACCGCTGTCACCACAGTCGAATGTAATCAATATTTGCCCCCTATTATCGATACAAAAAGCAAATAGTACAGTAAATAAAAGGCCTCTAAAGCGCGGTAAAACCGAACTTTAGAGGCCTATTTGTGTTTCCTATTTTCCCCATAAAAAGTTAATTATAGCCTTATCGACCTGAGCATTATCATGGAGTTTTGAATGTTGAGCGTCTTTTCCAGTTATCTTAAGGACACGATACGATTTTGCTCGTGACCCTACTAGGTACTTAAGAGATAAGGTCGATGCATTATCAACCCGACCATCAGTCTTATCTCCTACATCCCCAACAATATTTAAGACAGCTACTTGACCCTTAGGATACATTTGCCGTGCTTTTGTCATTTGCTGATATGTTGCATTCATTTTATTTGGTTTGCCATTTTTATCTATTTTCATGCCAGCTGGTTGCTGAATCGCAACGGGGACTTGTTTGAAAGTCAATCCAGCAAAATGTCCGGCAATATCCACCTGTTTTTGTAATTGCGGCATATTTTGATTCTGCCCATTTCTAAGCATGTAATAAATAATTGAAATATTTCCCAAGGAATGACCAACCATATTAATTTTAGTAATGCGGTATCGCTTCTGCAGTGCCTTTACAACGTTTGTAGCATATTCACCATGCTTATTGAAATCTAACTGACGATTATTTTCATAATTCACTTCAACAATTGGGTTAATTGCCCCTTTATGCATTGACCCGTGAAGCGTTACCTTGCCATCATTACTAACATTAGCACGAATTACGGTACTAGTAACTCCCGCCTTTTTAGCAGCATTTACCATATGCTCTTCAGCGTGATAACTGCTCCCGCCACCATGAAAGAAAAGAGTAGGGGTTGTCGATTGCACATACTTACTATGCTTTTGCTGATGCCAAATTGCACCACCAATTATTGCGATAATAATAACTATTACTGTTGCGGTAATTCCGATATGACTTTTTTTCATCGTTTTTCTGCCTTTCCTTATAACCTTTCTTTAATTTATCAGTGCCATAATCGCTGCCAAAAGTTTCCGCGCCGCACATCATTAACGCTATATAAGGAATACGTCAAAGGTTCGCCAGTCAACGTTTCTAATTGGTCACTCGTTATCCTTAAGTTACCAACGTGCTCGCCTTTCCAAATAGGCGCTTCTAATTGACTATTTTTATATTGTGTTCCAATTGTATAGTCGGTTTTTGTGTCATAGGGGCTCCAGATTGTTACCTGTTGCGGACCTAGTTTCATTGTTTTTTCAGCTCCATTAGCCACTTTACGTGTTGTTACTGAAGACGGAACTTTTATTTTTTGAAGGTGGTATTCATTTTTAAGAATATCATATAAGTCTTGCGTTGCCTTAAATCGGTTATCTTTATTATCACCTTTAGAGTGCAAAATAACGGTAATAATTCGATGACCGCGATATTTACCGGTACTAGCAAAACAAGCACCAGCACTATCAGAGGTTCCCGTCTTTAAGCCGTCAATAGTTACTCCTTTTACAGTGTACTGCTCACCGGGAAGCATTTTATTTAAGTTTTTCTCTGTCTTAACTTGGTCCTTTGCTATTTGAAATTTCACTTCTTTTTGAGCGGTGATTTGGAGAAGCTCAGGATAATGTTTTATAAGATATTGCGATAAGATCGCCACATCACGGGCACTCATAGTATTTGCGGCATTATTAGGAAGATCGGCTAACTTGAAACTTTTCATATCACCATTATCTAAGCCAACCGAATTAACGATGTTGGTATGAGTCATTCCAATCTTTTTAGCCTTTTGCATCATCTTAAGGTTAAACTCATCGGTCCCATCCCCTGTAGCAGTTGCAAGAGCGACGGTCGCTCCGTCAGCTGATTTTACAAGTGCTGCATTTATCAATGTGCGGACAGAGTAAGATTGACCTGCTTTTAACCCAATCGATGAGTAGGCACCATCGTTTGAAATTGCCGCAATTTCGGGAGTTATTTTTACTTGAGTATCCCATGAAAGTTGTTTTTGCTGAATTTCGTCTTCAATTACCAAAATTGTCAAAAGCTTTGTAATTGAAGCCACCGGAAGTGCTTTTTCAATATTTTGCTTATAAATAATCTGGCCGGTAGATGCATCAACCATTATCGCTGCCGTTGCATCAATTCGACTGCTGGCTAAAACTGGTTGACTCCCTACCGCCATCACCACGAATAGAGATAAAATAAAAACTATCATTTTTTTCATGAAATCTATTCTCCTATTTCCTCCAAGTACGGTAAGATAAACTTAGCAATAAATAATAAAGGAATCCATCATGAATAAAGAAATTAAACATTTGCTTTTGATCTCGGTCACTCTATTCCTCATCTTTATTTTTATCTTTAATATCTACACATATCACGCTACCAATTTTGTCTCACAAGCAAGTAAAGCAAGTCAAATTATTAACCAAACTCGGCTCCGTTCTCCCAATATTAACCGTCCTTCGGAAAAGTGGACGTATCCTAATGTTAATAACGCACACATTGAATTAATCGCATTAAAAAAACCGCAACAAGTTTTAGTCATTAATTCTAGCAATCATCGCGTCATTTATATTGTGCATGCCCAAATCAATTTACCGGCACAAAAAAGGCCTCTTCATATCCTTCACGCCCGCGGACAACAAATATATCATATCAACGGTTCGCGGCAAGCTGTATCCAAGAATTGGCTAGGAATCAGTAATGGGAATTATATTGAAACTCCAGTTACGGATATGAACAACCACCGTGTCCCGCACAATCTGAGAAAAGTGCCGAAAGTTGAAAATACTATTCAAGTATCGCGTCCCGATGCCAAATGGCTTCAAGCATTGCCAGAAAACACACCCTTATTAGTTAAGGAGGGCTATTAAAATGTTTTTAAGATTAAAGCAAAGTCGCTTTTTTAACCATTTACTTGGCAGCAACCTCATCTTATTAATTCTGATATTTCTTTATGACCTACTTGCCTACTTTGTCCCCCTGGCTAAGCTCGCTATCATTCAAATCGTTCTGATCTTCTTTATAATTGATCTAATTTTAATTGGTCTTAAAATTATCTCCTTACACGATTAACCGACAATCTCAATCTTAGTTCCAACTGGCAGATTTTGTTCCATCCATTGAGCGTCTGGAATTGAAAGCCTTATACAACCATGTGAACCTTGTGTTTTGCCGAGCTTTGCAGCTTCTTCTTCATTATACTTACCATCCGCTTTAGTAGGGACACTATGGAATAAATATTCACCATGATTCTTCCATGAAACATAGTAATTAGCCCCTTCTTTCAAAGATTGGTTGAAGAAACTATCACCGCGTTCTTGCTGAGCATAGAATGTTCCTGTTGGGGTCGCACTCTTCATTTCTCCTGTCTTGGGATCCTTCTTATAGATTCCACCGGTGCTATACATCGTGTAAATAATTTTTGAACCATCATATAAGTATGTCCGGTTATTTTTAAGATCAACTTTAATCCAAAAATCTTTTACTTTGCTTAAATCTGGATAAGGGATTGTTTCTGAAGACTTATGCCAATCAATCGGTGTTCGCATATGACTTGCATTATTATTGTTTGATTTCTTTTCCTTTACTTGCGATTCAACTGTTGCTTTTTCTGGATGGGTATTCGAAGCAGCATGTAATTCTGGACCAATTGCAATTATTGCTACTAACAAGCAAAATATTCCATAAATCCAATGCTTTACTCGTAAGTTCAAGTTAATTTCTCCTTTACAGATAATTCAAAACATCACTATTATATTATAGGGAATTTTTTATTCAATCTTCATTTTAGAAAGGTGTTTAAAATGCGGGATAATCTTAAGGTTTCATATCTAACTGCTATCTTTTTCTTTATTGTTGCTATAATTTACGCAAACTTTTCATAAGTTCTGACGGGGATTTCAATATGACATCATTTCTTTCAAAATTATCGACTATCTGGTTCTATATTATCAATCATAAATGGTCAAAAGACATTTTACGAGCTAATTTGCTTTTTATTTTTCTCGTGATTGCCTATGACCTTTTTCATCTTTCCTTAAAAGCAATTGGTTGGCGAATATTCTTTAAAGTATTTCTCCTACTAAACATTTGTCTATTCTTTAAGTTCTTTCTTGATGGAATTGACCGTTATTTAAAAGCCCGTTAATTTTATGATCTTTTTATTGAGTATTTAGGTAGACGTGCTAAGATAAAAACGTGACTATTTTTAATTTGAGGAAGGTATAATGCGTTCAAATATTAAATACTGGTTAACTGGATTAGTCGCACTACTAGTCATTCTAATTGCCGGTATGTATATCCACCAAGCAAATCATTTTAATAAAAATGTGACAATTAATAATATTGCTGTTGGTGGACTTACCGCAAAGCAAGCTTTTGAAAAGGTAAAAGGAACCTCAGGAGCTACAAAAGTATACGTCGACAATAAATTAGTTTACCAATCTAAACCAATGAAAGCCAAGTTCACAAATGATGATGAGCAAAAATTTAATCAAGCCTTAAAGAAGCAATTCTCGCTCTTTCCATCGCATAAAGCAATAGAGTTGGCAGTTAAGCCGGACAACTTTGATGAAGCGTCACTAAACGCCGCTAAATCTAAGGTGACTGAACAGGTTCAACAACTCAATGCTAAGCGTAAGGCCCCCGTTGATGCGTACGCCATTTATCGTAATGATAAAGTTTCAATCGTTCCAGCTGTAAACGGAACTAAATACAACCTTCAAAACGCCATTAATCAGTTAAATAACCAAGCGGGAAGTACTAAAATCAACATCGCGTTGCATAATGAAAAGCCGCTTCCTGCCAATAGTAAGACTGTTAAGAATGAGCAACAACAACTAGAAAAACTAAAGGGTAAAAAGGTAACCTACCTCGTTCAAGATAAAAAGTATAATTTTGCAAGCAGCCAGATTATTACCGAAGCTACGTACCGCAACGGAAAATATAACTTTAATACCGCTGCATTAAATAAGCAAATTAAAAAGATTAATAACGAGCAGGCTACTCTTGGCAAGCCGTTTAAATTTAGGACCCATTCCGGTGCTGAAATTACAACTACTGCTAACGGTTCCTATGGTTGGAAAATTAGTGAGAAAAAAGCCGGGGACTCACTAACAAAGGCAATTATTAACGGACAACAAGAAGTTAACGGTAAAAACGACATAGAAGGTACCGGCTATAATACTACCGGCCTTGGCTACAACATTACCACTAATCACGGAATTGGTAACACTTATGCCGAAGTTTCGTTAGCTGACCAACGTGCCTACTTCTACAAAGATGGAAAATGCGTGCTTGAATCAGATATCGTAAGCGGAACTAACAACGAAGGCAATAAAACGCCAAAGGGAGTTTGGTATATTATGTACCAGCAAAGTCCATCGGTTCTCCGCGGACAAAATGATGACGGATCTAGTTATGCAAGCAAAGTTAATTACTGGTCACCATTTACAGAAACTGGATGCGGCTTCCACGATGCAAGTTGGCGCCATAATTGGTCAAAGACCGCCTACTTAAGTGATGGTTCGCATGGTTGTATTAACATGCAGCCAAGCATTGCTGGTCAAGCCTACCATGACTTAGAAAAAGATGAACCAGTTATTGTCTACTAAATTACTGAAAGCTCTTAGCAATTTGCTGAGGGCTTTTTTATCTCCCTATCTTTATATACGGATAAGAATCTGATTTTTTAAATATAAATTTAAACCATATCTGTAAACCTTCTTACCCTAAATCGTGTTACATTTAAGATGTATATTTAGGAGGCTTACATTATGACAGATAAAATTGTTACTGCAGAAGAAATGCGTCATTATGATTCTTATACAATCAATACTATTGGTATTCCTTCTCTTGTATTAATGGAACGAGCTGCCCTGGCCGTTCGGGATGAAATTCTACATGCTTTCCCACTAAACCTTAAAAATGTTGTTGTCGTTGCTGGGAGCGGAAATAATGGCGGCGACGGATTAGCAGTCGCCCGGCTACTTCATATTGCTGGCGTTCATGTTTCGATACTTAATGTTGGTAATCCTGACCATGCTTCAGATGAACATCAAACCCAAGATAACATTGTGAAATATTATCAGATTCCTGAAACAACTGATTTTGCCGTTCTTAACAATGCAACTTTAATAGTTGACGCAATGTTTGGAATCGGGATTGATCGTCCAATAACGGGTAATTACGCTGAGGCTATTAAGGCAATTAATAATACTGATGCCATTGTGGTTGCTGTCGACATGCCTTCTGGAATTAACACTGACACCGGAGAAGTAATGGGAATTGCTGTTAAAGCTACCGCTACTGTTACATTCGCATATAACAAGGTTGGTCTAGTAAAAAACGATGGTGCCAGTTATGCTGGTCGTATTGTGATTGCTAATGATATGGGAACCTATGCTATTGACGAGTAAGCCGTTTTTATCCTCAAGTCATTTCACTATTAATATCTAATTATTAATATTATTATAATAACTGGTAGGAGTTTTGATGAATTGATTTGGAGGTAAATAATATGTCAGAATTAACAACCAAGTTATTTTTAGATATTAAAGATTTCGAGAAATATCAGGCAATGCTAAAATGTCACGTTCATATTGAAGAAGAACGTCGTGGCGAATATTGCTTGTCCGGCTATCCTGACCGTCATAATTACCATCGTCTCCTCCGTATTTTACGAGGACATAATGATGGTCTATTAAGTCACCAATTAATTTATAATTTTGACTACCGCCCCAGTGAACTTAGTGATGCTACTAAAGCGTTAGTAGCAAATAACCTAGCAACAACCAGTATTATCAGTGATGAAGAATACAAAATTCGTCTTACCGATGAAGGAATAGAGGCAGCTGACAAACTATTATCTAGACGTGATAAAATCGCGGAAGCAGCTTACCACACCTTAAGTAATGATGAACAACGTGAACTTGATAATCTTATTAAGAAGTTGCTAGAAGATTATAAGAATCGCAATGTTAACTACACAGCACTTGAAAATATTTGCAATTAAGTCCTTGAGAAAACAAATGAGACCGAGAAAACAGTTAATTTTCTCAGTCTCTATTTATTACCAGTTTTATTTTAAATATTTTGCAGGTTCTGCAATGAAATCCGCGATCTTTACATCAACTGTGTCTTTCGTTGCTGCATTCTTTAATTGGAACTGTCCTTCTTCAACTTCACGAGTTCCAAACACAGCAAAGTATTTTGCATTACGGCGGAAGGCTTCCTTAATCTGTTTACCGACTTTTACACCACTATAATCCTTATCGGCGATGATCCCGTTTTGCCGAATTTTACTAAGGACTTCAAATGCCATTTCATCCCCTTGATCATCAGCACTAGCAAAGAAAATATCCAGCTGATCTTTAGGAGCAAACTCCGGATTCTCCTCTTGTAAAAGGAGCATTAACCGTTCAACACCCATTCCAAAACCAATTCCGCCTTCTTCTGGACCGCCAAGCTGACTAATTAAGCCATTATAACGTCCACCAGCACAAACAGTTGTAAAACCACCACCAAATGCTGGCGAATCGGACATAATCTCAAAAATCGTATGGTTATAGTAATCAAGCCCTCGAACCATATTAGTATCAATTTCAAAGTCAATGCCTAATTTTTTCAATAATGATTGAACTTCATCAAAGTAGGCTTGCGATTCATCATCAAGATAATCAAGAATTGAAGGTGCCTCAGCGACAATCTTTTTATCACCGGCATCTTTACTATCTAATACTCGTAATGGGTTCTTGTATAGACGTTCTTGTGAATCTTTACTCAATTCATCATAGTGTGGTTTTAAATAGTTAATTAAAGCTTCACGATAATCTTCACGAACCTTCTTATCACCAAGCGTGTTAATTACTAATTTAACGTTTGGAATTCCGAATTTCTTAAAGAGTGCCATCGCCATTGAAATAACTTCAACATCAATTTGCGGTGATTCATTATTTAGCGCCTCAACCCCAATTTGATGAAATTCCCGTTGACGTCCTGACTGTGGCCGTTCATATCTAAACATTGGTCCCATGTAGTAAACTTTATATGGCTTAGGATATTCCGGACCGTAAAGTTTGTTTTCAACATAAGCCCGGACCACACCAGCAGTACCTTCAGGGCGAAGTGCGATATGACGGTCTCCTTTATCGTGAAAGTCATACATTTCCTTTTCAACGATGTCAGAAGTGTCTCCTACATTCCGTGAGAAAACATTATAATCTTCAAACATCGGCGTTCGAATTCCTCGATATCCAAATTGGTTAAAGACTTCGCGGGCATTTTGTTCTACTTTTTCCCAAATACCTGTAGTACCTGGCAAGATATCAGCTGTTCCCTTTGGCTTTTGATAATCCATTATTTACTTTTCCCCTTTCGTTACGTATAAAACAAAAAGCCCTCTAAGACTACATAGCCTTAGAGGGCGATATTAATCACTGTTCCACCTCTATTTACAGCAACCTCACAGTTACTGCCTCATGAAGTTATTAACTTCTGACGATAACGGATCAACCGGAATAGACTACTAATCAAGTTCACCTATTCAGCTAGTAGAGGTGGATCATACCTGTCTCCAGCTCTCAACACTACCGGATCTCTGTTTATTACACAGGTACTTTGTTTCTACGTCAATGCTTTTACAATACAATAGTGATTTTACCATAGCTTAATCAATTTGGGTATCATTTCTCTAAATTAAGCCGGTGCTGGATTCGATGCAAATAATATAAATAAATGCAAATGATTCCAAGCGTTATAATCATCATCCCAAAAACTGACAGGAATAAGGTCTGATAGTTTCCCTTTTCAATAACGTATCCCCCATATAAGGGACCGAGTGCGCGGCCGATTGACATCATAATGTTAAGCAAACCTTGATAATGTCCTGCTTCATTCACATTAGTTAATTGTGTGATCCATGCTGGGAGACCTGCAAAACTCGTCATTTCCCCAATTGTTAATATTACAAAATCAAGGACAAAGGCAAATAATGTTCGGGCAAAAATCAGCAAGAAAAACGAGACCGCAAAAACAAAGAGACCGATTATAATCTGTGTTGACAACCTCATGTACGGGCTTAGCTTATTTACCAACGGCTGACCGACAATAATCAATACTCCGTTTAGTGTCCACAACATGCTATATGCATAAAATGGAATTCCCATATTAGTCATGTGGACAGCCATTACACTTTCCCACAGCGAATAACTAAGGTGGACCGTAATGTAATTTATTAGAATGAACCAAACAAGAATAATCCACCGCTGATGCAGCTGGCGGGAAACCTTATGACGCTCCTTACTGCCCTGCGCCTTCTTAGCTTTCCCCACTTCAACATTAAAGGTTAATATTACCAAGATTGTTAAGAACGCATAAAAAACTGTTGCAGCGATGAAAACAACCACAACACTGATTGACAATAAGACACCAACTAATAGTGTTCCAATGACCACCCCAATATTGAATGCCATGTAAATATAGTTAAAAACATAGCGAGCCGGATGATCACTTACCATCGCCCCATAGGAATTAACTATTGTCGCATTAATCCCATCGCCAAAACTATTAATGGTAATTAAGACAGCGTACCACGGCCAACCGTGAATAAAGATTAGCAGGAAAATTGCCAGCGTGGATAAGCTAACGCCAATTAAAGCTGTCTGATACTGTCGCCAGTGATCAAATAGCCAACCGCCTAAATAGTTACCGCTCATCATTGCAATGGACATCACCAGCATGACAAAACCAGCAGTTGTCAGACTTTGCCCCAGATAGTTATGCAAGTACATGGTTGTAAGCGGCCATAAAAAAGCTGCCCCAGTGTTATTTAATAAACTAGCAAAGGCAACCCATTTTAATTTTACTGTTTGTTGTTTCATCATTTAACGTTCAGATACCATTTCAGGAGAAGGAACCCGTAAAAGCGTATAGGTAGCAGCATTACGATTTGCTTTTAATCCTAGTCCATTAACAACCGTATTTTTATACTTAACATCCATTACGGCAGCAAATGCATGACCTGTCTTTGCATCTTCTTTTTCTAGCTGTTTCTTATCCCATGGCAAGGCACTAGCACTTAAGTTAATGATTCGTGAGCCGTCAGACACAGACCCGAAGCGAGAATTTGTCGTGTATTTATCATTACCAGTCCAATATGTGTAAGATACAATTGGATGTTTGCCACTCTTGCTGCGAGTAGCTAAAACATAATAAAAATCATCTGACTTATTTTCCATTTGTAATGGTTTGCAAGTAATTGATGTCCGTGTTTCCTGGTGGTTATTGATATCAACCGGCCGGAAGAATGTTAGGTACAGCATCCCTCCTAACCAGCATAATGACACAATTAACAGAATTATATAACGAATCATCAAGCTAGTCTCAACTACTTTTTTTGTCTTGGCAATCAGCATTAACTGATGAACGCGGATATAATGGATAACATAACAAAAAAACAGAATTGAACATATCCAAGATATCCATCCTAACCAATTCCAACTCATAACTTATAAATACTCCATTCTCTAAAAAGATTTACCTTGATTATCACACAAAATCATTCACTTGTCGTTAAATCTTAGCCACAAACAGATAAATTTAATAAAATAACTACTTGGATCTATTCAAACTGTGCTAAACTATTTTTTGGTAACAAGCCGTGTCTTGATTTAGAATAGGACATAAGAGTAAAATTATTTAATAATTCCATTAAGGAGGAGTTTTTTCATGGACAATTTGAGTGAGCTTGCTCAAGAATTGATTAACTTTGAGCGTGAAAATGACTTAAATGATAATGAAGTTGCTTTTGGCAGTCATCTTTCTGTCGAACGAATTCATGAGATTAAATCATCTAACACCCCTGTAACTTCAGAAGAAGTCGAATTACTTCAACGGTTCATGCAAAGTAAGTAACATTATGATTCATGCCGTCGTGGCAAAAACTTAAAGTAAATATTATGGAACAAAATTATAACTTGATTTTTGTTCTGTAAAAATGGAGACCGGAAAAGGCAAAGTTTTCCGGTCTCCATTTTTTATGGCTGATAAAATTCAACGGGTACAAGGGTTGTTTTTATGGTTTCATTTGGTGTCTCAATTCTTTTCATCAACGTGCGAATTAATTCTTGTGCAAGTAACGGGATTGGTTGAATAACAGTTGGCAAATATGGTGCCAATTTTCGGATTAACTGCGAGCCATCATACCCTGTAATGAAAAAGTCTTTGTTTATTTGCTTTCCCGCACTACGATACAGGTTATAAATCGTTAGCGCTTGAACATCATTAGAAGCTAAAACACCATCATAGTTCCCAGGAAATGTTGCTTCTAAGTCTAAATTCTGAATTGCTAACGGCTCAAAGTCACGGTTTTGCTTATTTAGAAAATCAAGTGCTCCCTGAATCCGGTTAATCGTTGGCGAGACAGATGTATCTTCATCAACAATCACTGCTAAATGCTTAACATCATGATCCACTAAATATTTAGCTGCTAATTCGCCACCGTGATAACTATCTGCCGCAACGATTGGAATGTTATCAGCTAAATAACGATCGAATGAAACGATTGGGGCTGTTAACTGGTGATACTCTTTAATATCAAGATTGTGCGAGCTTGATATAATTCCATCAACCTGGTTAGCCATTAACATATTTAAATACTCATGTTCGATTTCTGGATTTTGTGCAGATGATGCAATAATTGTTTTGTAACTTTTCTTAAACAATTCATGCTCTAATTCATTTGCTAATTCAGCAAAGAAGGGATTAGTTAGGTTAGGAAAAATCAAGCCTACAAACTTAGACGGCTTACCTTGCATTGCCCGTGCTAGTGCATTTGGTTGATAGTTTAACTCCCGCATTGCCGCATGAACCTTATCAATTGTCTTTTGACTTAATGAACCGTAATTATTTATTACACGGGAAACAGTAGTCACTGAAACCCCGGCTAGTTGGGCGACATCTTTTAACTTAGCAACCATTTTAAAACTCCTCATTAATTTAAGTTACTTTATTATAGCTTACTAAATTTGAACAATCGATGATTATTTCTAAACTTATACTATACATTCTGCCAGTAATACTATAATTACATATGTTTATTCTATCATTTGTTTTAAAATGTTTTTCAATCGATAAAGTAGTTCTTGTGAAGATGGTAATTATTGATTTTATACGATTTAAATAGCGGTTTTAAAGGATATACCGCTTTTCTCTCACCCAAATTTGATTGACGCTTGGAAAAATTAATGCTAGGTTATTAGTAGTTGAAATCTTTAGAACTTCTTAAACTTTTTTACTTTTTGCTATCATTTTAATTTATGAAATGATTAATAAGCCACTTTTAAATATTATGTTTAAGATCTTTAATATATAACATAAGGAGTCTCTGCCAATGAATCATCAATCAAATACAGATCCAGCAACACATTTTAAAATGTACAAGAGTGGAAAAAAATGGATGTTTGCTGGTTTAACTGCTGTTACTTTAATAACCACTACCGGTGCTGTTGCTCATGCCGCTGACAATGCTCCGGTTTCAAATAACCAGCCGGTTGCTGCTACTACGCAACAAAGCAGCGCTGATAGCACAAGTGCTTCAAGCGCTGTTCAAAGTAGTGCTAACGCTGTCAGTGCATCATCTGCAACGAGTTCTGCTGCTAGCGCTGCCCAAGCTTCCAGCGCCGTTGCCAGCACTGCTCCTGCCTCATCTGCAGTAAGCGTACAAAAACAAGTTGCCCCTGCTGCCCCACAAGCAACTAGTGCTGCTCAAGAAAATGCAACTACCGACCTTAGCAGCCTTCACTTCAGCAACAATGCTTCTCAACAAGCATTCATTCAAAGTGTGGCTCCCGGTGCAATTCAAGGATGGAATGAATACAAGGTTCTTCCTTCTGTAACTGTTGCACAGGCCATTGTTGAAAGTGGCTGGGGACGCTCTGCTTTATCTACGCAGGCACATAACCTCTTTGGTATCAAGGGTTCATACAATGGTAATTCTGTTACTATGAGAACGCGTGAAGTTTACGGTGGTCGAAGTGTTTATGTTAACGCTAATTTCCGTGCATATGCTAATAACTCCGAATCAGTTGCAGACCACGGTCGATTTCTTAATGTAAACCGGCGTTACAGTAACTTACTCGGTGATACAGATTATGCTTCTGTTGCCAGAAAATTACGCCAAGATGGTTATGCTACTGACCCAAGTTACGCTAGTACCTTAATTCGCTTTGTTCAAACTTACAATTTAAACCAATTAGACGCAGTTGCTCTTTCTGGTAAGGTTGTTACAAACAAGCAAACAAACAGTGCTCAAAATCCAGAAACGAATGTGAATGTTTCCTCAAATACAGGTTATTATACTGTTAAGAGCGGTGATACTTTATCACGCATTGCTGGTGAATTTAGCACAACGGTTAATAAGTTAGCTTCATTAAATGATATCCATAATGTAAACCGAATTTATGTTGGTCAACGGCTCTTAGTTCGTCAGCCTGCTGCAACCCAACAGACTTCAACAACTGCACCTGCTAAGCAAGCCGAATCTACAAATACTAACAGCAATACCAATACATACACTGTTCAAAACGGGGATACTCTTTCTGGTATTGCAAATAAGTTTAATACTACCTACACTCACCTAGCACAAGTTAATCACATTAGCAATCCTAATTTGATCCGGGTTGGTCAAGTATTAACTATTCATCAATCAGCTTCAAGCCAAAGCAGTAACGTTGCTTCAACCGCACATCAAACAAGCAGTAACACCACGACTAATCACGGTACTTACACCATTCAACGTGGCGATACCCTTTCTGATATTGCTGTACGGTTCAACACTACAACAGCTGCTTTAGCTTCAGCCAACCATATCGAAAATCCAAACTTGATTCGCGTTGGTCAACAATTACAAGTTAACGGTACAACAAACTCAACGGTTCGCGTTCGTTCAAATAATAATTATTCAACGGCTAACCATGGAAGCTACGTTGTGCAAAGCGGCGATTCATTATCTAAGATTGCTGCTTACCATGGCTTAAATTGGCGGGCAATTGCTGCTAAGAATAACTTACAAAGTCCATATACTATTTTTGTAGGACAACACTTAGCACTATAAAACTACCGATAATCCATTTATATTATATAAAGCAAAAGGTATAAGAAAATCTATGCTTTTTGCTTTTTTGTTTTAAAAAAAATATTTTATGTTTTAGAATAAGAGTAAGCAGTTTATTGTTAATATTCACGAACTAATATTTAGGGAGTTTATAGAAAGTAAGTGGTATTTATTGTGGTAAACCGTCGAACGACTGATATTCCAAACGTTAATAAGATCAGCCAACTATTTAAGCTATTGGGTAATCCCAAAAGATTACAACTATTATATTTGCTTATTCAACATTCAATGAGCGTTTCTGAAATTAGTATGAAGTTGAACTGGGAACAATCGGGGGTTTCCCACCAACTGCAACTATTGCGAAAATATAATTTAGTTCAACAACGGCGAGAAGGAAAGACCGTCATCTATCATCTGGAAGATCCACAGGTAATGACCCTAATCGCTGATGTTTTAAGTCATGCTGAAAAAATTATCTAATTTAGTGAATATTAATTGGGATCCCCCAATTGCTATAAAAGAAAGGCGTTTAGAACTCATGCTAAGGCAAACTTAGTAATGACTTCTAAACGTCTTTTTCGTTAATCTATAAATTGAATCTTAAATCGCTCATTTTCTAAAACGCCTTTTACAATAAGCGACTTGCCATTATGAAATTGCTCTTTATCCAGCCAAAAGCCTAGATGAGCATGACTATAAAACTTAAAATTATACCGCGGTGCAACATCAACATTACTGATTCGCATTACTCCTTGCGAACCATCAGAACAAGCAACTGTTTGTGATTGATTATTATTGTGAACATAAACTGTTGTCACTTTTAACACCTCCAATGATAATTATACACTATCTTTTGGCATACCTAAAATATTTTTTAAAATAAAAAGTATCAATTTTCAAAAGAATTGAAAACTGATACTTTTTATTAGTCTGCTGCTAGGGCATCAATTGGATTTAAGTTGGCAGCTCGTCGTGCCGGTAGTAATGCAGCAACAAACGAAATCACAATTGCAATCACAATCGCGAAAATAACATTACCAACCGTAATCTGAACAATATTATATTTGATTAAACCATATAAAGCATGGTTGAGAAGCAATGCCACAATTGCGACAATTACCAATGCCAATATCGCGGAAAAGAATCCGATAAAGACCGACTCAGACGTAAATAAGCGGCGAATATCTTTTTTCCGTTCACCAAGTGCTCGCAATATTCCAATTTCCTTTGTTCGCTCTGACACTGACATATACATTGTCACGATAATCATTAACGCGGAAACAAGTAATGAAATACCAGCTATTGCAGCGAGGACAGTTGAAGCAAGGCTGACATAAGTATTAACTGTCTTCAAAATTGACCCAACAGTAATTGCCCCCATCACACGTTTATTGTTAGTGTCACGAAGATTATCAATCTTAGCAGCTACATCTTGCACGTTATCTAAATTATTTACATTAACAGTTGCAAAGTTCGCTGCCGTTGACGCATTGGCTTTAGTTAGATGTTCCACCATTGTTGCATAGGTAATAGCAGTCACACTGCTTGCACCCTCTGAAATTCCTGAAACCTTAAACCTGCCTTGAACAGGAACCGGGTTATTATTCTTATCAACCCAATTAAACGAAACATCGATAGTTTTACCGATCATTTTCTTATAATTCTTCGCACTGGAGAGTTGGATAGCCTGCTGTTTGGCGAGGACAATTTCCCCATTTTTCGGTTTATGTCCCTGTTTTATCGAACTGCTAGTTACAGATTTGCTCCACGTTTGTAGCGATGTCCCGCTTTGCTTATTTCCGTTATACGTTGCCTGATAGGCGCTTACTGTTATTCCCGGTTCAACTGACGAAACATTTTTAATTTTACTAAGCCGCTTCAAATTATGATCACTCAACGTCATCGACTGCGGATCTGTTACCATCGTTCGTCCTAGTGACGATTGAATCTGCTCTTGTGTCATTTTTTTACCGGTAGGATTTTTAAATACCGTGACGGCTTGCGGATTTGCTAATGAGTTTATTTGATTTTGGATATACCCATTTATTCCGTTTCCTAACCCGCTAAATAGCAGCACAGCAAAAATACCGATTGCGGTCCCTAACATAATTAATGAGTTCCGCCAAAAATTATATATAAAATGTTTAAATGCGGTCCGGTAGCTTGCCATTGCCGGTAGAACACGCGGCGTTATCTTAGTAGGGTCATCAGGAATTGGATAGGCGGGATGCAATCGAGTATCACCATCAATCTTTCCGTCCACCAAATGAACAATTCGCGTCCCGTTATCGGCTACTTCTTGCGAATGAGTAACTGCAATTACTAATTTACCATCACGGGCAATCTCATCTAATAATGCTAAAACTTCTTTTGTATTTTGAGAGTCAAGAGCTCCGGTCGGTTCATCGGCGATAATGATTTGCGGATCACTAGCTAAAGCCCGCGCAATTGCAACCCGTTGCTTTTGCCCCCCTGATAAGTGATTAGGATGCTTTTTTACTTGCTCGCTTAACCCAACCTTATCGAGAAGCGTCAATGCCCGCTTTTTTCGCTCTTCTTTCGTTAAAGTAGTCATATCAAGGGCTACTAAAACGTTATCAAGAACTGTCAAATGCGAAATCAAGTTATAAGACTGATAGATATAACCAACCGTTGCTCGTCGATAACTATCAAGCTGCTTCTCTTTCTTATGATCAAGCAGCTTGCCATTTACTAAAACTTCACCTTCAAAATTACGGTCAAGTCCACCAATAATATTCATTAATGTCGACTTACCGCCACCGGATTCACCGAGAATTGACACAAATTCTCCCCGGTTAAATTGAAGGTTTATTCCCTTAAGTACTGGGAATTCTTCTTTATCTAAATAATATGATTTATGAATATTTTTCAGTTCTAAAAAAGCCATCTTGTCCTCCTTTTATCATTCGTAAATAGTTAGTTATCTAACTATAACAGGAATAGTGCCAAGTAACAAGAAGCTTTATTAATCCTTTACTATTATTTAGACTATTGCCGGGGATACTTTCCCGCGTTCTGTAAGCTGACCATCTGCTAATTCATATATATGATCTGCATACTTTCTTAATCGCAAATCATGAGTAACAACAATTACGGCCTTTCCTTCATTCTTTGCCATATCTTGAAATAATTGACCAACTGTTTTTACTAAGTTACTATCAAGTGCCGCAGTAGGCTCATCAGCCAGAATTATTTGCGGATCAGTATATAATGCTCGGGCAATGGCAACCCGCTGATTCTGACCACCCGAAAGTTCAGCCGGATACTGCTTTAGTAGGTTTTTTATATCAAGTTTCAGTAATAAGTTTTCAAATGCTTTTTGCGAAATATTCCCTTCCTTCTTAATTCGATCCACCAACTTAAATTGGTCTGCAATGTTTAAATATGGTAACAGATTATAGGATTGGAGAATAAAACCGATTTTTTTAAGTCTTAACTCGTCCCGCTGCTTAGGAGATAGGTGCAGAAGATCCAAGCCGTCAATTAGAACCTTCCCAGTTGTCGGTGTTTGTAAGCCACCTGCAATCGTTAAAAACGTACTTTTCCCTGATCCGGACGGGCCAAGAATAAGATTCATCTCGCCAGCATTTGCTTTAAAATTAACATCTTTAAGGACATGAACACGACCAATCCCTTGACCGTAATATTTATTAACATTTTGTAATTCCATCATTGCCATAACTATTACCTCCTTAATTCAATGCTCGGGCTGGATCGATCTTAACAATCATTCGGACCGGTAAAAGTGATCCTAACATTCCTAGTACAATCAACCCGACCGCCATTAAAGCAATTATCGGCCAATTCATAATAACCGGAACGCTCATCGGAACAACTAGTTTAGTAACAAACGTTAACAAGATTCCACCAAGAACTCCACTAATCATCAGAATTATCGATTGGGTAATCGTTGCTAAAACTAGGTGGCGAGCTGGTATCCCTTGAGCACGCATTACAGCATAATGACTGATTTTTTGCATTGTTAAGATATACAAGAAGACTGCAATAACAATTAACGAAATTACCATTAGGAAGCCAATCATAAAGGTAAAAGTATTATTTTGAGCTGAATATCCTGGCAGCTTGTTAATGTATTCTTTAGCAGTATAATGCTGCAATTTCGGATAAACACCCTTGCTAAGATTGTGGTCCGAGAATATCCCGCTGGCAACCGCCTCGCTGTTTAATCCACGTAATGCCCGCCAAACAGATATGTCACCGTACACAACCGGCGCAACACTCAGCTTTGCATCATTCACAAATCCAACAATTTTATATTTTTCATTTTGGGAATTAATCGTTACTTTATCCCCTAAATGATAGCCATCTTTTTTCAAGCTCTCATCAACAACGATCTCATTGCTTTTATTTACTTTATGACCACTTGTAACCTTAATCTTTTCCCGGGAAATAAATTGTGATGAATCTAAGCCAATAAACTGCGTGCTTTCTTTACTGGCGCCCTTTGTCTTTACGACAACCGGTGCCTGTCCAACAAGAGCAGTATTTCCCTGTTCTTTAGTTGGAAGCTGGTCACGGGTAATCAACGATTGACTAAGATTATCATTACTATTTTTATTTAAGAAAACAGTCTCCGTTCCCCATTCTTTAATCGCTGCATCGTTTTCGTTTTGCAGTCCTAACATCATTCCCATCAAGAAAAACATTAGATAACTTATCAGAACAATCATTGCAATAATTAATCCATAGTGTAGTTTCTCATGTTTCATTTCTTTTAATGCTAAAAACATATTTTGCCTCCTACTGCAATAAAGCAGTCAGTACTTTAGATAGCCTTTCAATCGCCTCAGCTTGCTTATCGGGCTGAAGAAGACAATCCTTAATTGTCTCATGGCTCAAAACCATTACACTCCATTCACGGGCATTATGTGTTTTAATTTGCGGATTTGTATCATCCCTTAGCAGTCCTTCATTTGTTTGAAAGTGTAATCGCATAAAATCACGATACTTACTTCCATTAATCTCATCTACAAAAGACTTAATCTGATTAATATACTCACTAGCTGCTAACATGTGGTTCGAACGGGTAATTGGTGTATGAATCTCTTGGATTGCAACTTGATAAAGGTACGTGTACGCTTCGGTTAAGTCCGTAAAGTACTTATAAAATGCTCCGCGCGCAATCCCCGCTTGTTTTACAATTCGTGCAACCTGCGCACTTGCAAGGCTATGGTGACTAAATTCTGCTAATAAGGCAGCCGTAATAACTTCTTTTTTCTGTAAATTCAAATTTTCAAACGTTACACTTGGCACTTTTATTCCTCCAATTCTCAATGACACCGTGTCACTATTAATTGTAGTTTAAACACTATCATCAAAGTGACACCGTGTCAACAAAGAAATCATTAAATTATATTTAGCGTTATACTTTAATTAGCTTAATTACATTTAGGGGTGCTTTTATTGATAAAAAGAAATATCCATTATCTCTCATGGTCACTGTTAGGGGTTAGTTGGCTATGGGCAGTTAACATGGTCATATGGTCACCAGAACTGCCATACCTTAACTTTAACCATCTCAATTCGCAAATGATGCTTATTCAATTAAGCCATAGTCTTACTATTTTCGGGAATATAGTAGCGGTACTGATAATCGGTAACCAGCTTGGTCGAAATACAAAGCCGTTATTGCCTACCACAATTAAGTATTGGCTATACACGGTCGGCATCTTGTTACTGACCCTCGGCGTTGTATGGCTGCGTTTTAATCGCTTTATTTACCATGACTTCTATCATGCAATTCTTCCGCTAGCAGGTAATACCGTCCCACTTGCCGGTGCAATTATCATCGGTTCTCTTGTTCTCCCGCTGATCAAACCTGTTATTTTGCGTGCTCCTCTTAGCTGGAGTACAGCAGTTTTTACTATCTTGGCAATTGTTACCTTCTTTAACCATGATTCATTTGGTCTCTTAAAAGGTGAGTCGGTAACCTACTATCTTCTTATTATGAGTTTAGGGATCGCCGCAACTGAACTTAAATTAAAGAAAGCCATCGTTTTGAAATGGACGTTGAGCTTCTTAATCGTTAATAGTTATTTGGTTAGCATTATGCCGGATGCTTCCTTCTTTACAAGAGGAACTCTAGAAACTGCTAATCGTTTTACTACTCCGGCTTCATTCACAATGGTTGCAACTGCACTAGGCTTTTATCTGCTTCTTCATCATAACTGGCAAGTATTTTTCAATAACCTGCATTATCGCATTTACTTTTTACTAACGATCGCATTGCTTATCCAAAATCCAGTTAGTCTTAATATTGCAGTACGCTATGCAAATCGCTCATCGCTTTTATGGAAACAGTTGTTATTCATTACCGGATGGTTTATTTGGATCCTTCTTTTTGCATTTATTCTGCCGCCAATTTTTAATCACCTGCAATATCGTTACGCCCTAAATAAACGACTCGCTCAATTTTGGACGACCGACCCTGCTATGCCCCTTGACCAGCAAACTGTAATCCTTGCTCAACGAGTTGAAAATTGGCTCTGGTCTAGGTGGGCAAATATTCTAGCTTTTGGCTGTTCATATGGGCTTGCGCTTTGTTCAATTTATTTAATGGGACGCCCTTCTGTTTTCGTTAAACAGTCAATGCTATGGGTTAATACCTTTTTGATTTTTTGCATTTTCAAATTTATCCAAGGCATCTGTAATCGTTACTGGGCTTCGCTTTTCTTAACTGTTATTCTTAACTTTATTTGGATTATTGCCAACATGCAGAAAATGGCATTCAGAAATGAATCAATTCTTCCTTCTGAAACTACAATGATTAGCAATATTCCCGCCCTCTTGAAGATGGTCAGCTCCCAGTTAATTATTGTTAGTCTGCTAATAATCATTAGCCTAGTTATTTTAATGATTATCCTAGAACGCAAGATTAAGGGCCCGCATTTAACACTTCGGCAACGGTTAACATGGCTTATCATTCCGCTTTGTATCTTTGGGAGTTCTTTCTTCTGGAATCAGCCTCACTCCCGAATTAATACCTTCGTGCGCGGATGGGGAGATATTCCTCACTTTATTCACCAATCAGCCGGTACGTTGCGAAACGGGCCGCTTGTTCAATTTTTAAATAATATTGATATTACGATTATGAACAAGCCAGCTGATTATTCGGCCAGTGAAATGAAGCAAATCAGCAAGCGATATACTACGGTCGCTAATCAAATTAATCGCCATCGTACTAATGAGCTTAAAAACCAAACAATCATTTTTAATCTTAGTGAGAGTTTTGCTAATCCCAACCGTGTTCCTGGCGTTAAGCTAAAAAACAATCCCATTCCAAATATAGAAAAAATAAAAAAGCGCACAACATCAGGAATTATGCTCAGTTCAGGCTATGGCGGGGGTACGGCTAACATAGAATACATGGCTTTAACCGGATTTGCAATGTGTAATTTTGCCCAAACCCTCTCTACCCCATATACACAACTCGTTCCATATTTACGTCATAATCCGTCAATCATTCAAAGTTTTAACTACGCCATTGCTATTCATCCCTACTCAAGTAAGTTTTACGATCGTGGAATTGACTATCCTAAGTTTGGTTTTAATAAGTTCTTTTATCTCGGTAACAAAAAAGCACCAATTATTCATCAAAAGAAAATCGGTGCCAATTCATATTTATCTGATGAAACCGCCTATGATAATACCTTAAATCAGTTATCCCGCCATCCTCAGGGACAATTCATTAACTTGATTACTATGCAAAACCACTTGCCTTACAATCACCTTTATCATCACATCAGTCACTATAAAGCCACAGTGCCGGCAAATGGTACGATTGCAGCTCAAGTTGAAAATTATGCAATGGGGATTCATTATACTGATCAAGCGGTAGCAAAGTTTATTAAGGAAATTGATAATATTGACCGTCCTATTACTCTTGTCTTTTATGGCGACCACCTTCCGGGCATCTACCGTAATAGCATGAAAAAGGATGGCCTCAAGCTTCATGAAACGGACTATTTTATTTACTCCAATCCAGCGGCACAAAGGCTGGGGGCAAAGAATCTCACAAAACATAACCATTACGTCGGGCCCAATGATTTTATCGCCATGACAGCCCAACAAACCAACTCAAAGGTTACCCCTTACCAAGCACTTCTTACCCAGCTTTATCAGCAATTACCAGCATATACTGTCAATACCCAAACTAATGGAACTAATTCTTATAACTCCGCGCCGGAATTCATTAATCAACATGGAGAAAAAGCAGATTATGCCAGTTTTGACGCTAAGCAAAAGCAACTTTGGCATGACTACCAACTTGTTCAATACGATTTAACAGCTGGTCATCAATACTTACTTAAATATAAAATGATGCGTTAAAAAGAAAAATCCAAGAATCGGCTAAACAGTCAATTCTTGGATTTTTTTACAGCTATTATGTTGTGTCAATTTTAGTTAAATTAAGCTTCTTCGCCGCCAACCTTAACAACAGCTTTTGAAACCTTACCTAACTTACCGCTAACAAAGTCTTCAACACCATCAAGATCTAATTCATGGGAGAAGAGTGGTAATGGATCAACAACACCAGAAGAAAGAAGTGCAATTGAATCTTCAAAGGTGTAAGGGTTAATGAAAGCCCCTTGGATCGTAAGTTGCTTTTGGAATACATCGTAAGTGTTTACTGAGAACTTGTCATCAGGGTTACCAACACCAAACATTAATACTTGAGCACCACGAGCCGCAGCTGCAAGTGCTTGTTCTTGAGTAGCTGGTAAACCAACAGCTTCAACAACGATGTCATATGCGTCAGCAGGGATTTCTTCTTTTGTAGTGTTAATAGTTTTAACGCCAAAGTGCTTACGGTTATTTTCCAACTTTTCGTCTGAACGACCAGCTAAAGTAACTTCGTGAATACCACGAGCCTTTAAAATTTGAGCGAATAATTGACCTTCAAAACCATCACCTAATACTAAAGCCTTTTGGTATGGGTGAGTTTCAAGCAAGTCAACACCGTGCATTGCACATGAAATTGGTTCAACAACTGCTGCTGCCTTTAATGAAACATCATCAGGAATTGGGTAAACAACCTTTGCAGGGGCAGTGAAGTATTCTTCAAAACCACCGTTACGGGTAACACCAACAGCATCAAGATGTTCACATAATTCTGGGCGTTGAGTCCGGCAATACTTACATTGACCACAGTAGATGTTAGGGTCAACAGTTACTCGATCACCTGGCTTAACGTTAGTAACTTCTGAACCAACCTTTGTAACTACACCTGAGTTTTCGTGACCTAAAACAATAGGAGGAACAGCAGATGCGGATCCTGGAAGACCAGCATAGAGCGCCTTATCGGTACCACAAATACCAGCGTAGGCAGTATGAATTAAGACTTCATCAGGCTTAATTTCAGGTTCTTTAATATCTTCAATTTCAAGTTGCTTTTTGCCTGTTAAAACAAGTGCCTTCATATTAAAATACCTCTCTTGTGAATTCAATCATTTGTCAAGTGCTAGTATAGTGTGAAAACGCCTTAATTGTCAAACGTCCAGCAATTAGCTCACATTCTTTTAATCATACTAAAACGTTAAACTTCACAAACTAAAAAGGCTATAAACATTGGTATAAAAGCATTTAAATAAAAATGTAAAATTTTTAAGATTTTTTTCTTCACTAACTTTTTCACCTAATCATAAATGGTTTTACCTTTTCTTTTTATACTCAATTTAATTTCACAAAGCTATCATCAATTTGCCCGGTTTTTGTTTCCTTATCCTCAAAGAAAAATTCCTACTATAAATGTATAAAGAACATCACTAATATTTTTAAATTTTTATCAATTTTCCTTGTAAGCGGTTAACTCCTATTAGGCACGCCAAAGTTTATCCCCAACCGTTCCTCAATCTACTCCAGGAAGCTGATATAACGGCGATTTTCCATTGCGGGATATATTTTTTTATGTTACCCTAACAAAGTATTCTAACTAAGTTAATTATGATTTCCAGTCTAATTAACAAAAATCAAACGAAAGGTGGATTTGGCGTGGACGACACAAAAAATCAACACCGTAAGCATAAACTGATTGAATATGCAAACGGTAAATCACTAGAGGAAATTAACGGAACAGTTGAAGTTCCTCGTGGAAAAGGTTTCTGGCGAACATTATTCGCTTACTCCGGTCCGGGTGCACTGGTTGCCGTGGGTTACATGGATCCAGGTAACTGGTCAACTTCAATTACTGGTGGACAAAGTTTCCAATATACCTTAATGACTACTATCTTGATTTCAAGTTTGATTGCGATGTTACTTCAATACATGGCGGCTAAACTCGGAATCGTGAGCCAAATGGACCTTGCTCAGGCAACACGGGCACGTACCGGTAAAGCATTAGGTATTATTTTATGGATTATGACTGAGTTAGCAATTATGGCTACTGATATTGCGGAAGTTATTGGTGCGGCCATCGCGTTAAACTTGCTTTTCCATATTCCGTTGATCCCATCTGTATTTATTACTGTCCTTGACGTTTTAGTATTGCTATTATTGACAAAGATTGGGTTCCGGAAAATCGAAGCAATTGTTGCTTGTTTAATTCTGGTAATCTTATTCGTTTTCGCTTACCAAGTAGCATTATCCAACCCTAACTGGGGCGGAGTATTTCTGGGTCTTCTCCCATCTGCAAAAGCAATCGCTCAACATCCAGAAATTGGTGGAATTACTCCATTGACTGGGACATTAGGTATTATTGGTGCTACTGTTATGCCCCACAACTTATACCTTCACTCAGCAATTTCTCAGACTCGTAAAATTGACCATAACGATCTTGATAGTATCCGTCAAACAGTTCGTTTTACCACTTGGGATTCAAACATTCAGTTATCCCTTGCCTTCATCGTTAATTCCCTTCTTTTAATCATGGGGGTTGCGGTATTCAAGACTGGTGCTGTTCAAGATAGTTCTTTCTTCGGTCTGTATGATGCTTTGAATAATACGTCGATGCTTAGTAACCCGGTTTTGATTGCCGTTGCTAAGTCTGGTGTCCTATCAACCTTATTCGCTGTTGCCTTACTTGCTTCCGGTCAAAACTCAACTATTACCGGGACATTAACTGGTCAGGTTATCATGGAAGGGTTCATCCATATGCGGATGCCACTATGGGCTCGACGGTTAGTTACTCGGATTATTTCTGTTATCCCGGTTATTGCATGTGTTGCCATGACTAGTGGTGAAAATACGATTCAACAACACACTGCATTAAACCTTTTGATGGAAAACTCACAGGTCTTCTTAGCCTTTGCCCTTCCATTCTCAATGTTGCCATTACTGATGATGACAAACAGTGAGGTTGAAATGGGTGAATTCAAGAACCGTGGCTGGGTTAAGTTCTGTGGTTGGATTTCAGTAATTGCTCTTACTTTCCTAAACCTTTATAACCTTCCTGCAACTTACGAAGGTTTTGATATTTGGTCAAAGGGAACCTCTGACATCCTTGCTTACACTACTATCATTATCATCCTTGCCCTCTTAATCTGGACATGTGTTGAACTTTATAAGGGTGACAAACGCTTTGCTGCTGAAGGCAAAGGATTTGGTCAACGCGAGGCCCAAATGAAAGACTCAGCAACTGAAGATTAAAATAAAAGCTGGAATTTATTTCCAGTTTTTTTATTTTTGTAACGGTTCTTTCACAAAATGTTCATACTTGAACGGTATAGTATAGACAATCCCTAATATAAATAAACCCCTATTTTTCTTCTATACTATCCCCCTCAAAATAGCTATGAAGAAATACGAAAAGTGGTCGGCCCGTAATGAGTCGACCATTTTTTAATTCTTCGAGGATCTCCATGGTATAATAAGAAATTAGATATATTACTCATTAAGTATGAGGTGAAATCATTGAATAATAAAGATAATAATCAAAATGATAATAAACGTCGACCAACGCGGGTTGAGCTTTATGATACTCCTAAGCCAGGAGAAGAAAAGAAAAAGCGGTCTTTCTTCAGCCGCAAGTCAAAGCAACCTATGCCAAGTTCTAAGCACACATCTACGTCCCCGCAAAAAACAGGCACAAAGAAAAAGAATCGATACGGCATTTCCCGACGGATGTTTAAAGTCATTCTCGGCTGCCTACTAGTAGTTCTAATTGCTACAATTGTTATTTTCCTTGTTAAACAACAGGACCCCGTTAATGTTGATTCTAATGACACTACTGTTTCAACCAGTACATCCTCTCATAAGAAGAAGCATAAAAAGAGCAGCAGTCATAAACACCGTTCTAGTTCTAATAACACTAACGATAGCGATGATATTCAGGATTCTTATAGTTCTCCATCACCATCACATTCAAATAATAACAACAATTCACAAAATAACCATTCAACTAGTCAACAACCTACTGCTGGATCATCATCGGCTCCTCAACCAAGCCAACCAGCATCTGAAAGTCATCATGACCAGGATACTTATAGTTCTCCTTCACCATCACATTCAAGCAATCAGCAACCATCCTCTAACTCTGGTTCACAATCCAGCCCAAGCCAAAATAGTTCGCAGGCAACTCCTGTTACACCACAAAATAATAACCATTAATTTAATATAAGGGGTTGCCAATTGAAGTGGGCGTGCTATAATCAAGACAATTGATTGAAGGATATGCACTTTCAACATCCTCTACAGAGAGCGAGTGCCTAGAGTGGAAGCACTTGTGAGTGATAATGACTGTTGTACCACCTTCCCTTATTATTAGCCGACATAAGGCTAGTCGGATCGTGTCCGTTACCGCACCTTAGAGAGGACATTACTAGTGTGTCCTAAAGATGGGTGGAACCACGCTAATTATTGTTAATTAACGTCCCTGATGCTTTTTAGATAAGGCATCAGGGACGTTTTTATTTATATTAAAGGAGAGATTGATATGGCTCAAGTTGCTGTTATGTCCCCAGATGGATCAGTTAAAAAGATTGATCGGGATTCTCAAGAAGGTTTAGAAGCATTACGTAAGCTTTCAGCATTAATGCTAAAGGCTGCATTAAAGCAAGAATTTAAGGGTATTCGCCTTGGAGAAGCTGTTGCTGATGAAGATGGTTTCCATGTTGATTCTGACAAGGATGACCAACAAGTTTCCGCTGATGAATTAACTGCTCTTGAAGATGTTATTAAGGGTATGGCTAAGGATGACGTTAAGGTTGAATTTGTTGAAGTTCCCGTTGACGACGCCCTTGCCGAGGTTAAAGATGATCGTTTTTCTACTGAATTAATCAAAGAAAACGCTAAAGACAGCAAAGTTGCAATGTATCAACTCGGTGATGTCAAAGCCGTTGCCGATGATGATATTCTTTTATATGGTAACGTTGTTAAAAACTTCCGCCTTCTTTCCGTTGCCGGTGCGTACTGGAAAGGAATGTCCTCAAATCCAATGCTCCAACGGATTTACGGAACTGTCTTCTACAAGAAGGATGCATTAGAAGAAGATTTAAAGAAGCGCCAAGAAGCTAAGGAACGTGATCACCGGGTTATCGGTAATCAATTAGACCTCTTTTTCGTTGATCCAAAGGTTGGTGCCGGATTACCATACTGGATGCCGAAGGGTTCTACTATTCGGCGGACAATTGAACGTTACATCATTGACCGAGAAGTTGCCGATGGTTACAAACACGTTTACACTCCAGTATTGATGAACCTTGATGCCTACAAGACTTCTGGTCACTGGGAACACTATCGCGACGACATGTTCCCACCTATGGACATGGGTGACGGTGAAATGCTTGAATTACGGCCAATGAACTGCCCAAGCCATATTCAAATTTACAAGCACCATATCCGTTCTTACCGTGACCTACCATTGCGGATTGCCGAACTTGGAATGATGCACCGTTATGAAAAATCTGGTGCCCTTTCTGGTCTTCAACGGGTTCGTGAAATGACTTTAAACGATGGTCATACTTTTGTTACCCTTGATCAAATTCGTTCTGAATTCGCTAAGATTTTGAAGTTAATCATGAGTGTTTACGAAGATTTCGATATTACTGATTACAGTTTCCGTCTTTCTCTCCGTGACCCTAAGAACGTTAAGAAGTACTACGCTAATGACGAAATGTGGGAGAAGTCTCAATCCATGTTGAAGTCAGCCATGGACGACCTTAACCTTGATTACTACGAAGCAGAAGGTGAAGCTGCATTCTATGGTCCAAAGCTTGATATTCAAACTAAGACTGCCCTCGGTAATGATGAAACAATGTCCACTATTCAATTGGACTTCATGCTTCCAGAACGTTTTGGCCTTACTTATGTAGGTCAAGATGGTAAAGAACACCAGCCTGTTATGATTCACCGTGGTGTTGTTGGTACTATGGAACGATTCATTGCCTACCTAACTGAAATTTACAAGGGTGCTTTCCCTACTTGGCTATCTCCAGAACAGGTTCACATCATTCCAGTTAACGAAGATGCTCATGGCGAATATGCTGATAACCTCGCTAAGAAGATGAAGGCCGCTAATATTCGTGCTGTTGTTGATCACCGTAATGAAAAGATGGGTTACAAGATTCGTGAAGCTCAAACACAAAAGGTTCCATACACTCTTGTTGTTGGTGATGATGAAAAGAATAATAACGGTGTTTCTGTACGTAAGTATGGTGAAAAGGATCAAAACGAAATGAGCCAAGATGCATTTATGAACGAAATTCTTGGTGATATTGCATCCTACTCCCGCGAAAACTAATTAACAAAAAATGGCTTAAATCACTTTGTGAAAGCCATTTTTTTGTTTTAAATTTTTTAAACGTGAAAAAATTATCATTGCCTCAACCACCACTAATAAACCGTTTTCTACCTATTCGTGAATTTTTGGACAGCCTAAAATTAGTGATTGACACTGTTCCCTAAAGGCTTTATAGTAATAAATGCTCGCTTTTGAGCTACTAAATTAACAACTAATTATTCTAAAAACAAAATCACTTATTTTGGAGGTATGGATAATGTCAACTATGAACGATTTATTTAAGGCAATGAACAAAGCTACAGAAAGCCGTCACACTAGCGGTCTTTCATTTGAAACTAAGAATGATACACCTGCTGGTATCGGCCAGGGAATTCTTAACGTTCGCAAGTAATTATAAAATAAGGAAGGGTAACGTGGTAATCATCCTTGATCACCGGTATCCTTCCTTTAATTTTTTCTAATATTGTTACGAAACATTTGCGGACTAAACCCATCGTAACGCTTAAATGCTTTTGAAAACGTAAATTCGTCCTTATACCCGACCCGGTGAGCAATATCCTGGATCGGGTTATTTGAATTCAACAGTAATTGTTTAGCATCCTCCATCCGCAATTGCGATAGATATTTCTGCGGGGACAGGTTCATTTCCCGTTTAAATATCGTATAAAGGTAGCTACGTGAAATATTAATATGATGGCATAAGCTGGTAATCGTACAGTCACTATTCCGATAGTTTTCCTGGAGATAATAAATGGCAAGCTGCATTTGTTTATTAGCCTCACTGCTATCCTTTTCCCGCTTATTTGGATATTCTGTCACCAAATTATAAAACATTTGGTAAGTCAATGATTCGACAAGAATATCATTGGGCAATGAACTCGGAGCACGTAACGCATCATAGAGTTTTCGTAAACTGGCGTAAAAACTACTCTGCTGAACCTGTCGTAGGTAGCGTTTCTTTGCCAATGTTGATCCCTTTAACATCGTGTTTATTTTTGTACCCGAGAAACCAATCCAAAAATATTTCCATGGGTCTTCACCATCAGCCTGATAAAAACACGGAACTCCTTTGGGTAAAATAAATACATCTCCTGCCTGTAAGCTAACCGTATTGTGGTTGGCTGAAGAAAAGCTTCCCTTACCTTCTTGAATGTAATGAATAACGTAATTTTGCCGAACATTGTTACCACGATAAAAATAATTTGGTGGACAATCATCCTGACCAATAAATAGAATATTACTTTCTAAACTTTTCCACGAAATACTTTTATATTCACTATCCATTTTCTTCTCCAATACTTTATGACATTTCAGATGGATATTTGTTTTTACTTACAAAATAAAAATCATTAATTTCAAGCATTCTGAAACCATAAGATGTCAATATGTTTTATAACGATAATAACAAAAACTAGGTAAAGAAGTCCATGGTTTGACAAACGCTTAGCAAATATAATAGCAGTTAATGAAAGCGAATACATAAACTTTTATTGCTATTCAGAGAAAGAAGGAAAAATTATGGGTACTGAGGGAAAAACTAAAATGACCATGCGTGAGCGCCTTGCTTACAGCTTTGGAGCTTTTGGGAATGACTCTTTTTACGGTCTGCTATGCGGATACCTAATTATGTTTATCACATCGCACTTATTCGATACCGGTAACAAAGCTTTAGATAATAAGATGATTAGTATCGTTACCTTAATCATTATGCTTTTGCGGTTTGTTGAATTATTTATCGATCCCTTTATTGGAAATGCAATTGACCGTACTAAGACACGGTGGGGTCACTTCCGTCCATGGGTTGTTATTGGCGGGACGGTTTCTGCTATTATTCTTCTCTTGCTTTTCACCAATTTAGGCGGCCTTTATAAGAAGAACGCCATTGCATACCTCGTTGTTTTCGGAATCCTATACATCACTATGGACATCTTCTATTCATTTAAGGACGTTGGTTTCTGGTCAATGCTGCCATCCTTAACAACTGATTCTCGAGAACGTGAAAAAACAGCTACTTTCGCCCGGGTTGGTTCGACTATCGGTGGTGGAATGGTCGGAATTATTGTTATGCCAGCAGTTATCTACTTCTCTGCCACTAACACTAGTACCGGTGACAACCGCGGATGGTTTATGTTTGCCTTAATTATCTGTTCACTTGCAATGCTTTCAGCTTGGGGCGTTGGAATTTTCACACGCGAAGTTAACAGTGATATTCGGAAAAATAAGAAGGATACAGTTGGTGTTGTTGGAATTTTTAAGGCTCTTTCCGGTAATGATCAGCTGATGTGGGTTGCTTGCGCCTACCTCTTTTACTGTGTGGGAATTAACATTATTAACTCCCTCGAAGTCTACTACTTCACCTACATTATGGGAGCACCAAAGGCATTTTCAATTTTCTCTACTATCAACGTTTTTCTGGGAATCATCGGCACTTCACTCTTCCCGCTATTCTCTAAGCACCTCAGCCGTAAAGCCTTTTTCACTAGTTTAGTAGTCTTTATGCTTTGCGGAATCGCCCTCTTCTCCGTGGCTGGCGATAACTTAGCACTCGTTTTAATTGCTGCTTCGATGTTCGGTTTTCCTCAACCAATGGTATTCTTAATTGTTCTTATGATTATTACTGATTCGGTTGAATATGGACAGTTAAAACTTGGGCACCGTGATGAGTCACTGGCTCTCTCTGTTCGTCCATTGATTGACAAATTTGGTGGCGCTGTTGCTAATGGTGTAGTCGGTCAAGTAGCCATTATCGCTGGTATGACTACTGGTGCCACCGCTTCAACGATTACTGCAACTGGACGAATGAATTTTAAACTTCTAATGTTTGCGGTGCCAGCAGTTTTGCTTGTAATTGCTATTACCGTGTTTGCTAAAAAAGTTATTTTAAGTGAAGAAAAACATGCGGAAATCGTGGCTGAGCTTGAAAAAACATGGGGCAAAAAACTCAATAGTGGTGATTTAAATACACCAACTAAGACCGTTAACATCCCTACACCAATCTCCGGGGAATTAATTAAGCTTAGTGATGTCAATGATCAAACATTCTCATCTGGTGCTGTTGGTCAAGGTTTTGCAATTAAACCAAGTGACGGTCGAGTTCTCGCACCATTTGACGCTACTGTGCGGCAGGTCTTTACAACACGACATGCAGTTGGCTTAGTTAGTGACAATGGTGTTGCAATGCTAATTCACATTGGCCTTGGTACCGTTAAGCTAAAAGGTACCGGTTTTGTATCCTATGTTGAGGAAGGTCAGCAAGTTAAGAAGGGTCAAGAATTAATTGAATTTTGGGACCCAACCATCAAAAAGGCAGGTCTTGATGATACTGTCATCGTAACTATTACCAATTCTGATAAATTCGACAATATTACTTTGACTAGTCAAGCCGGGCGTAAAGTTAAGGCTGGTGAGGATGTCTTGAGTTTACAAATTGAACTCAACGAAGACTCGTCTGCTGATGAAATAACAAATACTCCTGTAGGTGATCCGGCTTAAATCGGTATTATTTATTCTATAAAAAGGACCTCAGTATTCTCATACTGGGATCCTTTTTATAATATGGTATTTACCAACTTAGTCATTCGCTGCTTTTGATGATGTGATCGTAAAAATAACAAATCCAATTGCAAATAAGATACTTAGTGAAGCCGCGCCAACTGTTGATTTTCCCGTCCATTGAGTGACAATTCCCACGATAAACGGTCCGAGAATGGCAGAAAATTTACCAAGAATATTATAAAAGCCGAAGAACTCGCTACTATCATTTTTAGGAACAAGACGGCCAAAATAGGAACGACTTAATGCTTGCAATCCCCCTTGGCTAGTTCCAACCAAAATTGCTAAAATCCAAAAATCGGTTAAAGTTTGTAGTCTTAAGGCATAGATGCAGATAAAGAAATAGATTACAATCCCTAAAATAATAATTTGCCGCGTAGAAAATTTATCAGCAAGCCACCCATATAAGATTGAAAATGGTACGGCAATTAATTGAACTACAAGCAAAACTACCATCAGCATCGCGGTCTTAATACCTAAATCTTTTCCAATCACCGTTGCCATTGTAAAAATTGTATCGACCCCATCAATATAGAAGAAATATGCAACCAAAAACCAAGTCAGCTGCTTATATTGATTAATGTGATATAGTGTCTTCCGCAAGCGTCGCAAACTGTCAATAAATGGATTAGGCGCATTTTCAACACTATAATGCTGGCACCCATCTTTTAACAACGGCCACCCAAAAATAATCCACCAGATTGCGGCAAGAATAAAACTAAATCGCGCTACCCCATAGCTGGTTAATAGTCCATTAAAGCCATTCGTTAATTCTGCAGCTAGGAAAATGATAAAAACAACGACACCGCCAAGGTAACCCATACTATAGCCAGTTGATGAAACACGGTCCATCTGATCATTGTTAGCAACATCCGTTAAAAAGCTATCATAAAATAAATTTCCACCCGAATAACCAATAATTGAACCAATATAAACAACTAAAAGTAACTGCCAATGCTTAATCGGAACAAGAGTAAGCCCGATTGTTAGGGTAATACCAAGCCATGTAAAAAAATTAAGCCAGCGCTTCTTAGCATGAGGATAATCAGCCAATGCCCCTAATAATGGTGCTAATAACGAAATAACAAGCGTTCCAAAACTATTTGCATACCCCCATAAGGCAGTCGAATCAGCTGCTTTAACACCAGCTTGGCCTGCTACCGCTTTAAAATAAACTGGTAAGACAGCTGTCACAACTAAAATTCCATAACCAGAATTTGCCCAATCATAAAGAATCCATTGCCACTGTTGTTTTGTAAACTTCACAACCTCACCTCACTCCTTGAAGACTGCGCTAATTACCTGTCCAGCAGTCGGGGCTGGATAATGTAACCCCAAGATTTTGGCAAACGTTGGCCCTTCGTCTACTAACTGTGCACTTTCAACCGTTGCGCCACATTTAATTTGCGGACCGGCAAAAACCGCCGTCGTATAATAATCTGCTTGTGTAGGGCCATAACCATGGACACCACGATAACGGTCAGGGGTTCCAATTGATTTAGGATTAACCTGCTCAACAATAGCGGGGCGGTTTACTTCATCAGTAAAATAATATCCAGGTTTAGCTTCAACTAAAAATGTACATTGGGGATCTGCGCCACGTTTAATCGCCGTTGCATTATCGTAAATTTTCTCTACTCCTTCAACACCGGCAATCATTTGCTTAAGTTTACCCCGATCAACCGCACCTCGCGTATAGATGTAGGTTTCACCATCACACGTTTTAGTAGTAACTTGCCAGTTATCCCGATAGGTACTCTTGTGGCCAAGGGGGTGAAGCAGGCCGTGGTCAGCAAATAACATGTTTAAGTGAATCATTGTATCAACATTAATCTGATAGTGATCACCGAGAACAACAAAATCTGTTTGATCATATGTACTTGCATCTTTTGTCGCCTGAATTACCTTAGCCACTCGCTTATCCAATCGTTGTAAGGCTTCCCTAGCTTGGATCGACCGAACCCCATAACGATGACGCATACTATCCATATCAACTAAATGAATCAATGTTAAATCAGGCTGTTTATTTTTAATTGTATCAACCGCACATGCCGTTACGAAATCATCAAGCCATGGCTGCTTAATCCCATGCCGCAACTTGCCATATTTCTTATTCATTTCATAAAGAAATAACGGACTACTTGCTTTCAACGAAACCAATACCTGATTAGTCCAAATACGATTAGGAAAAATTTCTGCAAGATTATAATTAATCTTACTACCAGCAGTTACAGGCCACAAAAACGCAGCAGTCGTTAACCCTTTTTCACGAGCAATATCATATAGTGGCATTGCTTTGATGTCTTTTCGATACCAGAACCAGTCAGGTGATTGGCGACGCGGTTGTAGTTTTGTGTTATTAATAATTCCGTGAACAGCAGGATATTGTCCTGTAATGATTGAAGTATGTGACGGGTAAGTCAATGTTGGAAAGATTCCCGTAACCTTTTTCACCCAGGTTCCTTGTTTAATTAACTTTGCTAATGTTGGCGTTAATTGGCGTAATTCATTAAGGTCGCGAAAACCTAGTGAATCTAGCGAAATAACGATTAACTTATGCTGCTTCATTAGTTCATCTGCTTTCTTTTCAAAGTCACCATCTATTTTAAAATAAAATCGTGACTAATAAACAACTTTACAAGAGAAATCGGAAAAACATTTTTATAAGTATTACAATTCTCGTTATAAAGGCAGCCAGATCTTACTAAGTCAGCGCGGAGAATTTGATTCACAGTAATTTTTAATGTAAAATTAAGTTTCAGTTTTCTGTATTTTATCGAAAGGAATCATAATCATGCAAAATCAGTTACCAAAGGGAAAAGAACACGAGAAGACTCTCGGCCTTTTTGACCTTTCTATTCTAGGCATTGGCGCAATTATCGGAACCGGAATTTTAGTTTTAACTGGAATTGTCGCCGCGGAAGATTCGGGTCCCGCCATTGTTTTTTCATTTCTGATTGCTGCGCTCGCCAGTGGGTTAATCGGTCTTTGTTATTCTGAATTAACGACTAGCTTGCCTAATTCAGGGAGTGCCTTTTATTATGCATGGGTTTCAATTGGTAAGTTCATGGCATTCCTTGCTGGATGGACACTTATTGGGGTTTATGTCACTACAACCGCTACAGTTGCCAATGGGTGGACTGGATACGTACAATCATTCTTAGAAGTTCTTGGAATCAACTTACCGCATAAATTGTTAGTTAATCCGGCAGCAGGTGGCTATGTAAATCTCCCTGCCGTCCTAATGATTCTTTTTATGACAATTATTTTGACGCGCGGTACTAGCGAAAGTAAATTCGTTAATAACTTTTTAGTTGGTGTTAAGATTTTTATTATTATTCTATTTATCGCTGTCAGTGCCCAACATATTAATCCCGCTAATTGGCATCCATTTTTGCCTTACGGATACAAGGGAATTTTCACTGGCGCATCTGCAGTTTTCTTCTCCTTCCTAGGCTTTGATGCATTAGCTACATCTGCTGAAGATGCTAAGGACGTTGATAAAAATATTCCCCGGGCAATAATCTTATGCTTGGTTATTTCTACCGCCCTTTATATCCTCGTTAGTCTTGTTATGACGGGTGTTATTAGTTATAAAGATTTAAACGTTTCTGAAGCCATGTCGTATGTCCTCCTATCAAAGGGCCATAAGTATGTTGCCGAAATTGTTTCAATAGGTGCTGTCCTCGGGATCATGGCTGTTGTCTTTGCCTTTATTTACGCTGGTTCAAATATTATGAAGTCAATGAGCCGGAGCGCCTTTTTACCTCAAGGATTAGCTAAGGTTAACGACAAAACGCAAAGTCCTAACCGTGCTATTTGGTTAGTCGGACTGCTTTCTGCCATATTAGCTGGTGAATTTGACCTGCATTATCTTGCATTAATTGCTAATATTGGATCACTAGTTGTCTTTGCCTTAATTTCTCTTATTGTCATTATCTTACGTTATCGGTACCCAGAGTTAAAACGCCCATTTAAGGTACCATTTGGCAATGTTATTCCAGTTTTGTCAGTATTAATCTGTATTGTCTTATTAGTAAGTATTTCACTTAATGCTTGGCTAACATACTTACTATGGTTGGTAGTAGGATTAATCGTTTATTTCTGTTACTCGCTTCGTCATGCTAATGAATTTAATTTCAAAGACGAAAGTGATATTCCTGGTAATTAAAACAAGGTTCCAGAGTTCGGGATTGCCGAATACTGGAGCCTTTTATTTTACATATTATTCTGCGCTTCGGTTCTGCCGAGTTGTTTCTGCAAGGTGGACAAGATTCGTCACAAAATTATGTGTTTTAGCTTCATAATGATATTTACGACCAAGCTTAACAAAGTAACCATTGATATAGTCAACTTCCACAGGACGATTGTGACTCATGTCTTGATACATCGATGGGTAATGATGCGGACAACCAACTTTAGAAACATAGTTAACACTCTCTAATTCTTCCGCACGGGTGTTAACTAACTGAACTCCTGCCCGTTCACAGACGTCATAGGCTTCATCGATTAATTGGCGGGATAATTCATCTGCTTTTTCAAATGCCGCATATTCACCCATTGTGATTTCAAACATTGTACAAAGGGTATTGACAACCGAATTAAAGACCACTTTTGCCATTAATGTTCCCATAAAGTCATCTTTAAGTGACGGATTAAAGTTTGCCTTTTTTAGTTCTGCCATTAACTCCTGGGTCTTTTCATCAGGCTTTTCTGTATAATTAGCCCAATTAGTTGTTCCCATTCCACGTTCACCAACAAATTCAACTTCTCCTGGTTTCGTAAGGATAGTGGCAACTAATGCTGTTCCTGCAACAACCTTTTCTTTGGGGAAATATTTCAATAGTTTTTCAACATGCCCCATCCCATTCATTGCTGTCATCACATATTGATCTTTAAAGAAATGCTTGCACCGTTCTAACATATCATCTAACTGCATTTGCTTTAATTCAAAGAAAACAAAATCTGCATCTGTAGCAGTGTATTCTTCTGGCGTATAAACGTTAACCGGAACAAGGTGCCTATTTTTATGTTCACGCGTTACATAAACTCCGCCTTGTTCTTTCATCTTGTTGTAATGAGGCAACCAGCCCTCAACGAAATCAACATCATTCCCTGCTTCTTGCAATAAAACGCCAAACCGTAATCCCATTGCACCGGCACCAACTACTGTAAATTTCATGATCATCTACTCCTTTTTATGACTATAAAAAAAGCGTCCCTAGATCAAATACATCTAAGGACGCTTTTTGCGCGGTACCACCTTTATTTGCCAATAACTCACGTTACTAGCCTCATATGTTCAATGTTGCCATTAAACACGTCAGCTGTAATGGGCTGATCCCACCATTAATTACTAGTTTCATCATGGCACTCAAAGTGATTTTCGTTATAAGCAGATTATCCTTTTTCATCAGCCAAGGACTCTCTGCCAATCCGCTTATAATTACTCTTCTTTTCAACGTGTTTTATAATCATTTTTTAATTTTTATTTAATATAATCTCTTAGATATAAAATGTCAAGGATAATTTTTTATAAAATTGGCTTGACATACACCTTTTGTCCGCGTATTATAATGACAAATAAATGAGAAACAGCTTAGAAAAGATGAGTAATCTTAAAATCTTATTACAGAGAGTCACAGTTGATGAGATGTGATATAAGAGATTAAGATGAAGATGGTCTTGGAGCTTAACGAACCGCGAGTACCTTGTATAAGCGATTCACGATTGACGACCGATAAAACGTCTGGGTATAGCTTCCATTAGTGTACCTATTGAGGATGGTATTGCGAAATACTATCAAATTAGGGTGGTAACACGTTAATTAATAATGATTAATCAACGTCCCTAGGAAAAGTAGAAATATTTTTCCTAGGGACTTTTTTTATTACTTCAATACCTGAACTCACCACAAATAGAAAGGATCGATTTACTATGACTGAATTTACTACACGCACTACTTCACCATTTCGCTACGATATTGTTGGAAGTTTTCTTCGTCCGCAAGAACTAAAAGAGGCTCGTGCTAAATTTGCAAAAGGTGAAATTTCTCAAGCTGACTTAACTGCCGTTGAAGATAAAACAATTATTGAGTTAATTAAGCAAGAAGAAGCAGCTGGCCTTAAAGCAGTTACTGACGGTGAGTTCCGCCGTAGTTACTGGCATCTAGACTTTTTCTGGGGACTTCACGGTGTTAAGCACGTTAATTTAAAACATGGCTACTTTTTCCATGACGAAGAGACACGAAATGACTCGGCCCAAATCACTGGTAAAATTTCCGGTGAAAACCATCCCTTTGTTGAGCACTTTAAATTTACACGGGCACATGCTTCCGCTAATGTCCAAGTTAAGCAAACCATCCCCGCACCGGCCCAATTCCTAGAAGAATTTCTTCGACCAGAAAATCAAGCAAATGCAAAAGAATTTTATCCAAACCAAGACGACTTGGATCATGACATAGCGGCTGCCTATCATCAAGTTATTGAAGACCTTTATGCTGCCGGGTGTCGAACTCTCCAACTTGATGACTGTACCTGGGGAATTTCTGTTAATGCTTTTGCCAACCTAAAGAAGAAGGATCCAAACGCTGACGTTTCTCAGCTGGAAGCACTACAAGAGCGGTTCTTAAAAGTAAACAATGCTGCGATTGCTGATTTACCAGCTGACCTGACCGTTAATACCCATGTTTGCCGTGGAAATTATCATTCAACATGGGCTGCTGCTGGAGGATACGGTCCTGTTGCCGACAATCTTTTCGCTAAAGAAAATGTCACAGCATTCTACCTCGAATATGACAGCGAACGAGCTGGGAGCTTTGAACCGCTTAGCAAGGTGCCTGATGATAAGTATGTTGTCCTGGGCTTAGTTACTTCAAAATCAGGAGAGCTTGAAGATAAAAAGGAAATTATCAACCGAATTCATGAAGCCGCCCAATTCCACCCATTAGACCATCTTTGTCTCAGTCCGCAATGTGGTTTTGCGTCAACAGAAGAAGGAAATATTCTAACTGAAGAACAGCAATGGAAAAAGATTGCATTAGTTCAAGATATTGCTAAAGAAGTCTGGGGCTAACCCTTAAGACTTATAAGCTTTTAAATAATCAAAGGGGATTAAGAGAATTATCATTTTCTCTTAGTCCCCTTATTGTTAACTTTGTATTCTCTCGCCTTAATTTTCACCTGCTAAAACGCCGACTTTAGGCAAGTTGGCAAGAACACGATCCTTATGCGGTGAATCCTTATATAAAGCATCAGTCAAATCGTTCCCCGCTTGGTGTCCGTGGTGTTCTCCACCTTTCCATGCAGCAACATTAGTCACATCATATACTGTCCCATTGACAGCTACATATGCCGGATTACCATCTTTGCCATTAAACTTGTGTAGTTCGTCTAAAGTAAATGTCTTTTGCGTCATTGTAAAACACTCCTTTACCTAATCCGCCAACTTCCCAACTACTGGCAATTCAGCTAGCAATTTTTCTTTGTCAGCTGAACGATCAAAAACCAGTTCCATTAATTTCTTGGTACTAATCCCTTTTTTCGGTGCATCAGTAATATCATATACAATTCCATCAATTGCCATATAATGAGGCTTACCGTTATCACCATTATATTTTGCCAATTCCACACGCGAAAATTCTTTTGCAGCCATCAATAGTTCCTCCTAAAGATTATTACCAATTTAAATATAACACTACTATTTAATAAATAAACCTAAAAGCACTCAAATAGTTAAATAATAAGCATCAAAATATCGATTAAATTATAGTTAAATCTAGAATAAGACAGCTAATTTAATACCATGTCCAAATGCGGAATATTGTCCTCAAGATATATAGCAGAAATTGGCTTAAAGCCGAACGAAGCATAGAAATCTTTAAGGTATGCTTGTGCTTGAATCTGAATCATTTTATCCGGAAAAAGTTGTTTTGCTTCGTCAATTGTTGCTTGAACTAGCTGCCGCCCATAATTGTGTCCGCGAAATTGTTTTAGTACTAACACCCGGCCAAATGTCGCATGGCGTTCATCTTTATCCATAATTCGTGTATAGCCCACTAATGCACCCTGGTCATTCTTCAACATCAAATGATATGCCGAGTAATCTAACTCATCAATTTCTTGATAAGGACATTCTTGTTCAACCACGAATACTTTTACCCGTTCTTCTGCTAATTTGCACCATTCTATAGCTGACATTTCACTTAATTTTTTTATTTCTACATTCATACCAAATCCTCCTAAAAATAAAAGAGCACTAGCCAACTTCTTCATGTCATTGTGACAGGCCCTAGTAGAAGATGGTCAGTACTCTTATTGCCTATAATCCGGGGACTAAAGGCGAGTTCTTATAAATATTCGAGTTTAGTATACCACTGATGTAAAAACCTCACAAATAGCCAACTAGTACCAAGCTGGTTTATCACCATCAGTACCAGGTTTATTTACCCCAAAGTTTTTACGGGCATACGGCGCGGGGTTATCAATAATTTTCGCCACAAAATTACCAATAGATTTGCGTGAGACCTCGGTTCCTTTGAATGATTCTCCCTTTTCAGTCGTTTCATAATCAACTTCATCTTTATCTGTTAACCAAGCTGGTCGGATAATCGTGTAATCAAGGGCTGAATTTTCAATGACATCGGCTGCACTTCGGTAGGTTCCCAAGTAGCTATCTTTTTGACCGCCACCCAGCATTTCATTATTCCATTCACCAAATTTACCGGGTACTTCATTGTAAATACCGATTGATGAAATCCAGATTAACGGTTTAACAGCGTATTTTTCCATCAAACTGACAATATTTTTCGCTTGCTGTGTAATTTCAGGATTACGTAAATTAGCGTAAACAATATCTGCACGTTCAATTGCCGGTTCAAGGTCACCGATGTTTAAAACATCCCCCTTAATAATTGTTTCACGCCTCTTATCGACAACATCTATATTTTGTGGGTGACGAGTAAATAGTAGTAACTTATCATCACCATTAGCTAATAATGCATCAATCGCATATCCAGCAATTTTTCCAGTTGCGCCAAGAATTAAAACTTCTTTTGCCATAACTTCTAACCTCCTCATAAATTCTACTTTTAGTATACCGTCTTCTTTATTGATTAAAAGTAAGCACTTTTAAGTAAGGTAGTTACATCCGAGTAAGATATTATTGATAGCCAGGCGATTGGCTGTTTTTAATTTTTTGTGTATTTTTCGCCCCACTGATTAATTGACTTAATTATCGGAATTAAACTTTCTCCTACCTCTGTTAAAGTATATTCAGTCTTAAGAGGAACTTCTGAATATACTTGTTTCTGAATAATTCCCGCCTTTTCTAGGTCTTTTAATTGAAGCGCCAGCAGTCGTTTTGAACAATCGGGAATCAATTTCTGTAATTCTGAAAAATGACATGGTCCATGCGTACTAATTTGATATATGATTACGCTTTTCCACTTTCCATTTATTAACTTAAGCGTATTTTCGATGGGACAATCTTTTCTTACCATTTTTACCCCTTTCACTGGTGAAATAAAATTCACTTCTTGTATCTTTTTAATTTTAGGTTACTATTAGTAAGTAAACAAAAGCGAATATATGGGAGTGATTTTTATGAATTCACAATTTAACACTTTTGCGGCAAAGCGACGTTCAATCTATGCTCTTGGCAATAACCTTTCACAAACGCCAGAAGAGATTTTTGATTTAGTAAAAGAAACAATTAAAAATTCACCAACCGCATTCAACAGTCAAACAGTCCGCGCAGTCATTTTATTTGGTCAATCATCTGACAAAGTATGGGACATCGTTGAAGATACCCTGCATAAGATTGTGAAGGATCCTAATGCTTTTGCAAAAACCAAGGAAAAAATTGCTGCTTTTAGGGCTGGTTACGGAACCATCCTCTATTTTACAGATACTGCAATTGTGCACCAATTAGAAAATGATTACCCATCATATGCTGATAATTTTGCTAACTGGGCTGAACAAGGCCTCGGGGGAGCACAACAAGCTGTCTGGACCGCTCTCGCTGAAAATGGGATTGGTGCTAGTCTTCAACATTATAACCCATTAATCGATGATGCTATCCATCAAACATTTAATATCCCCGCTAATTGGCAATTACGTGCTGAAATGCCATTTGGGTCGATTGAAGCTGCAGCTGGAGAAAAGACACATCTTAATGACGAAGAAATGTTTAAATTAATTAAGTGATCCTGTTTTTCTTTACCTCCAATAACGTTATATAATTAAGTAGAGACGCTAAAGGAGGTATTTCGATGGAACAACACCCGAAAATGTATAATACAGGCGCCGATTATGCTCTATCAATTATTGGCGGCAAATGGAAATCAGTCATTCTCTACCTTTTAGCTGGTCACCCCCGCCGAACTAGTGAGCTTGTTAAGCAATTAGGTACCTCGTATAAGGTATTAAGTGACCAACTTCGGGAAATGACGGATGCTGGTCTCGTTGTCCGCAAAAGTTTTAATACTATTCCTCCCCATGTCGAATATCGCCTAACTGCTGAGGGTGAAAATCTTTATGCCGCCCTCCGCTACCTTAACTACTGGGGTGAAAATCGGGCAAGAATAACCGGTGATGCTAAAATTATGTGTACCGACGAAATGAAACAAAGCGGTGATGATGGTTTGTGCGTTATCACTAAAAAGCACCTTAATCATTGGAAACAAGAAATTGTAAAAAGCAAGGACTGAGAGATACTTCTATCTGAGTTCTTGCTTTTTTGAATTATTTAGTTTAAATGCTAACCACATAACGAACAAAATCATATATCCGGCCAGAATAATATGGGTATTCATGACGATTGGGAAACTCTGAATACTGGTTTTACCTAGTGAAAGGGCACCAAAAATCTTGTTCATTCCTGCTGTGCCGGCGAAGATAAACAAGCTTCCCCACATTACTAACTGTGAAACTATCCCTGCAATTGATGCATAGTAATAATTGACAATTAATGAAATATTATAATTATGAGTTGCCTTTTCGTAATCATTAATCACTATTTTACGTTCTGCACCCGCGAAGCTACGAATAATAAATATACCAATAAAATATGTTGGCAACCAGAACGTTAAAAGAATACCGATTATTATCATTACTAAATTAATTTGATAATTTTCAAAATGAAACAAGCGGTGAGTTTGCTTCACGAGTATGCCGCCAAATACAAATGCGAATAAATAAGCTATGATCGTCCATGAATACATTTTTGTTCCATACAAAGCGCCAATAAAAATGGTGCTATATAAGGTCCAATATTGACCACAGACACCATATAACATTATTCGCTGCCGTAAATGATTCGGATACTGAAGCAATTGACGATGGTTTAAGATCAACACAAGAATCATTGTAATAAGGAAAATTAACAAAAGCGCGCTTCCCCATTCAAGAGGCTGGCCAATTCCTAAGCTTCTTCCTAAGCGCAACAGTAGCATTGCCCCAAGTAACACTAATGCAAGTAAGTAATTAGCCCAGCGTAAATGAACGGGCCATGGGTGGACTGCGCGTGGGGTGTCCCAAATAGATGCCATCGCACAGAGAGTAACAACGAGCATTAAAGCAAAACTAATTGCAGGAGTCTTTATTTCAACTACTATTCCCACAGCAACTAAAACGATCACCAGCTGAAATATTGGTTTAAGCCGCTTCTTTTGAGGAAGCAGTCCTTGTTTCCTTAAGCGTCCCCGCTGATTAATTGCAGTTGGAAATAATCGAGAAGCAATTCCAGCTCCAACTCCAGATAAATCCAAAAAAACAGGCTGAAATCCACCAAACAGTCCTAATAAGTAGCCAATAACTCCACTATAAAGACCAATCCAAGCTAGACGCTGATAATCATATTCTAGGTCACGACAAAACAATAAAATTGTATGGCGAAAAGCATAAAAAATAGCGAACGGTAACGCACCTACAAAAATATCAGATTGTCCTTTAGTAAGCGAAATGTACACTATAAAGGGCATTAAATTTAATAATAAGCTACAAACACCCGTGAATTTTTCTAATCTTTTCATTTTTACTACTCCTAATGATGATCAATTGCGTCATTTAATTTCTTCCGATTTGCTAAGAATATAATAACAATTAGCGGAATGATGAATAACATTACCGGATAGAAGTATTTAACCGGCAAAGTGCTATCAATAATTCCACCGATAACCGGACCTAATGTCATTCCAATATCGAGTCCAAGGAAAAACGTCGAACTTGCTAATCCACGCTCAGTATCTGGCGCTAACATCATTGCTGTAGATTGACAAACAGAGTAAATAATCCCATAGCCAAATGCCATCCCCGCAGCTGCTAATCCCATTTCAATATTAGTCTTCATGACAGTTAGCATAATTAAGTAAAAGATGGTTGCAACCGTACTTAAAATTAGCCAAGGCTGAAAACGGACCGTGTCAAACTGATTCCGTAAAAACAACCGACTTAGTAAAAGAACTACTGCATAAATTAAGAAGTAGGCACCAACAGCAATTGATAAATGTCGCTGCTCGGCATATTCAACAATATCTGCTTGCGTTGCAAAATAAGGAATAGCAAATAATGCCACGATCAACGCTACAGGAACCGCATCACGCTGGATAATTTTAATATGCAATTTTTTATTTTTATCTACTGGCTGTTTAATAACTGGGTTCGCACGATTGCCAACAAATTGAACCGTTATTACCACCATTAATGCTGAAATGGCAGAAACAATAATTGCTGTCCGATAGCCAACTACCTTATATAAATTAATTGAAACAGCCGGCGCACATGCCATCGCTAAGGCGTTCATCAAGCCATAAAAGCTCATCGCTTCACCTACATGCTTAATTGGAACCAAGTAGGCTAACCACGTTGTCATACAAACGGTACATAGCACATATCCCATCCCATTAACTAGCCGAAACAGTAATAAAAGGCCACTATTAGGAGTTATTACATAGCCTAATACGCCTAGAAAACATAACGTACCCCCAATAAAAGATAAACGGTATTTTGAAAAGTGATCAGTTAAGTTACCAGCGATCGGCCGCAAGAACATCGCCACAATACTCATCATGCCGACAATGATCCCTGCAAAAGCGCTAGATGCTCCTAAATCTTGAGCATACCCATTAATTAACGGGTTGCAATACATATTACTAAACATAAAAAAGAATGAAGCCGCCATTACTAGCCGAACATCTTTTGAAAAAATTCTCTCTTTTTTTGCCATCAATTCTCCAGCTTTCTCTGCAATTATTACTGTTTAACTTCTACTTTCTATCATACAACCATTTTCAGTATATCCATAATTTCCCGGGAAATTAACAAAAAAAGAAACAGGTTTTTATTTCCTGTTCCTCAATATCCTCATAATATTCTATTTCATTACTGTAATGAATCCCACGCTGGTAAAATTGCTGGCTCGCTTGCAGCTACTTTCTTTACCCGATCACTAAGGTACTTTTTATTAATAACTGCCTCATAAGTATATTCTTCAAACCAATCTTGCGTCATAACAAAGTAACCATTATCACCGTTATCTTTGCCCCAACTATTTTCAATCTTCCACCGTGTTGGTTGGTCATTCACCATATCAAAGCCAGTCAATGTCATCGCATGTGAAACAACACCCTGTTTAGTTTCTAAACGATGCTTTTTATCCATTACAAAATCAACATCAAGCAGTTCTTCACGATGATATAGCTTGGCATCCATTAAACCTCGCTTACGATCCATTTGTTGGAGAACATCATTACCAACCCAAACAGTTTCGCCAGCCTTTAATTGCTTAATAGCCCCTTCTTGTAATTCTTCAAAAGGAACATTGACAAATTTAATTGGTAATCCGTCAACAACACTATCTTGGGCAGGCATTAAGTAACTACGATCCATTTCATGATCAGGAGCATTAGTAACTACAATATAATCATTTAAGTTTGTGTCAAAATATTCATGATAGAACTTCAATGGTGTCAAACCAAGGACCTGATGAAACTTTTTATCATCATCACGGTATTCAAGATCAAACTTTGCAGGCGGTTCACCAAATGAGTACGCTGCAATCTTATAAACGTCACCCATCATTCGCTCTTGTGCTTCTTGTAGTTCCTTTTCACTTGCATTTGTCTGAACCATTGTCCGCAATTCAAGCGCATCTTTACGCATCAAACTGTCAAACACTTCTGCAACATCTGAGGTATCCTTGGTATTATGGGTATCTGGCATTACATATTCAGGAACAACGCCATATTTTTCAATAATAGAAGCCGCATTAGCCCATTGTCCGCCATCATTTAATGCAAAACTAAAGTAGAAATCAACGGTGCGATCATGCAAGGGCTTGTCTGCTGTTGCAATAATCTTTTGGAAGAACATATTTGCCCGTTCAATTCGGTCCCAGAAAAACAAGTAATTTTGTGATAATTCAAAGTCCTTAAACTTATATTTTGTTGCAAATTTATGACGAAGTGTATTTAAGGCCGCAAATGACCAGCAACGTCCACTATGCCGTTGATTTGTTGGCTTACCAGTCTTAATTTCATAAGAAAATGCCCGATGAAGGCGTTCACTTGATGCCGGATCTTCACTTGACGCCTTAATTCCATTCTTTTGTATTGCCCGGGCAATAATTTCTGCATCCTTACGCGAATGAAATTCTTTCTTTAATTTTTCAACCATTTTTGAAGTTAAATCATGTTCTTCAGTCACAATAAATCCCTTCTTTGTATAAAATTTTCAAATGACTCATACACTATTAATGATACCGCACTTTATATAAAATTATTGAACTAACGGCCTCTTCCTTGCTTTTTATAATTGCTATTTCTTTTAGGCTTATAAAAAGTAAGCTATAATTATGTTAGTAAGTCATCTTTACTTATAAATTGTATCAATTGCGTTAAAATTTTATTTAGGAGGTCGATTTTATGAAAAAAGTATTTGTTGTCGGCGGTTCAGGTCGTGTTGCTACTGATTTAATCAAAGATTTGGTTGCTACTGGCAATGAGGTTACTGCCGGTGCTCGTCACCCAGAAAAAGTGATTAAACTAAATCATGTTACAGCTATCGAATTAAACTTGCATGACAGCGTTGAAAAAATTGCTGAATTAATGAAGGACGCAGATGCAGTTTACTTTGTTGCTGGTTCACGTGGCAAAGATCTGCTCCAAACAGATGCCATGGGTGCGGTTAAAACAATGCAAGCCGCCGAAAAAAATGGTATTAAGCGTTATATTATGCTAAGTTCCCTCTATGCTCTACAACCTGAAATGTGGTCCAAGATTCCATCATTAGCAGGCATTATGGACTACAATGTGGCGAAGTTCTTCGCTGATAATTACCTTGTCTCCAATACCAACTTAGATTACACCATCCTTCAACCAGCAAGTCTAGTTGAAGAACCTGGTACAGGTAAAATTCAAATTGGTGAAGGATCTGCTACCACTAACCCGATTCCAGATGTTGCACAAACTTTAGCAGATATTTTACAACATGACAACACAATTGGTCATGTAATCATGATGCGGAGCGGTAATACCCCTATTGAAGAAGCATTAGCTAAAATTTAAATTCATTTTACAGGTTGTCGGCCAGTCTGGAATGGCGTAAGATTGGTCTACAACTTTTTTCTATCTTAAAGTCAGGTAATAGTTTAGCTAATTTTTCTAATCAGCCGTATAATAAACATTAAAAACATATTAAGAAGGGGACCTTACGTATGGCAGAACTCGATCGTTTTTATAATACTTTTCAACCAGATCATTATGATGTCTTTATTGATGTTAATCGTGCAGAAAAAACAATTAATGGTAAGACGACAATCACTGGTAATGCAAGTACTCCTAAGATTGCAATTAACCAAAAGAATTTGCAGGTTACCAGTATTCAATCTAATGGTCAAGAATTAAACTTTAGTGTTGATAATGATGCTGAAGCGGTTTGGATTACCCTTCCTCAAACTGGCAAGGTAACTTTTACGGTTACTTATAATACCAAGCTGACTGATTCAATGATGGGAATCTATCCATCATATTACGAAGTTAACGGCGAGAAAAAGCAGATCATTGGGACACAGTTTGAAACAACTTTTGCACGACAGGCATTTCCTTGTGTTGATGAACCAGAAGCAAAGGCCACTTTTAGTTTAGCAATTAAATTTGATGAACATCCTGGCGAAACCATCATTGCTAACATGCCAGAAGATCACGTTGAAGATGGTGTCCACTACTTTGAACCAACTGTCCGAATGTCAACCTACCTCGTTGCGTTTGCTTTCGGTGAACTTCAAAGTAAAATGACTACAACTAAAAGCGGTGTTAAGGTCGGTGTCTTTGCCACTAAGGCTCACCAGCCAAAGGAACTTGACTTTGCGTTGGATATTGCTAAACGGGCAATTGATTTCTATGAAGACTTTTACCAAACACCGTACCCTCTTCCTCATTCATGGCAGTTAGCCTTACCAGACTTTTCTGCTGGGGCAATGGAAAACTGGGGATTGGTAACATACCGTGAAGCTTATTTGCTGCTCGATCCAGATAACACTTCTCTTGAAATGAAACAATTAGTCGCAACGGTCATCACACACGAATTAGCCCATCAATGGTTTGGTGATCTCGTCACAATGAAGTGGTGGGACGACTTATGGCTTAATGAAAGTTTTGCCAACATGATGGAGTACGTTGCTGTCGATGCCCTCCAACCCGACTGGCACATTTGGGAACTTTTCCAAACTTCAGAAGCCCCAATGGCATTACAGCGGGATGCTACTGATGGCGTTCAATCAGTTCACGTCAACGTTAATAACCCAGCTGAAATTGATGCCTTGTTCGATGGTGCTATTGTTTACGCAAAGGGCTCACGGATGTTGGTAATGGTCCGCGCCCTCCTAGGCGACAAGGCGTTGCGTGAAGGTCTTAAGAATTACTTTGCCGCTCATAAGTACAACAACGCAACCGGTGCTGACTTATGGAAGGCTCTCGGTGATGCATCAAAACTCAACATTGGTAAGATTATGAATTCGTGGCTTGAGCAACCAGGCTATCCCGTGGTAACCGCACAAATCGATCAAAACGGTGACTTAGTACTATCACAGAAACAATTCTTTATTGGTGACGGTAAAGATGTTGACCGTCAATGGCAGATTCCACTTAATAGTAACTATGATGCTGCACCACAAATTATGGCTGATAACTCTATTAATCTTGGTAATTATCAGTCATTGCGAGAAAGTAACGGTCATCCGTTCCGCCTAAATGTCGGCAACAACTCGCACTTTATTGTGAAATATGATGACACATTATTGGCTGATATCCTTGACCATACTGATGAATTAGACCCAATTTCACAACGGCAGCTTTTACAAGATCTACGTTTGCTTGCTCAAGGTCAACAAGTATCCTATGCTTCATTAATCCCATTGATGACTAAGTTTAAGGATAGCAAGTCATCAATTGTTAATGCAGAACTTTATCAAATCGCAAATAACTTAAAAATGTTTGCAACACCGGGGTCACCTGCAGAACAAGAACTGCGCCAATTCTTTGACTTCTTAAGCCAAGATCAAGTTGCGCGGCTTGGTTGGATGCCACAAGATGGTGAAAGCAATGATGATCAATTAACACGACCATATGTAATTAGTGCTTCGCTATATGCCCACAATACTGATTCAGTTTCCAAAGCACACCAGATTTTTACTGATTATCAAGATAAGCTTGAAAGTCTTTCGGCAGATATTCGTGGTTTTATCTTAAAGAATGAGGTTCAAAACTATGGCAGTGAATCACTCTTTAAGAAATTAGTTACTGCCTACCAGCAAACCGCTGATGCTAGTTATAAGCAAGACTTACGAATGGCAATCCCAAGTACAACTGACCCTGCGCTTATTAGTAAGGTTGTTAGTTACTTTGAAGATGCTAATGTTGTCAAACCACAAGATCTCCGTGCATGGTATCGGAGTCTCTTAGTTAACAATGCTGGACAACAAGCTGCTTGGAACTGGCTTCGCGACGAATGGCAATGGTTAAACGATACAGTTGGCGGTGATATGGAATTTGCAACGTTTATTACTGTAACTGCTGGTATTTTCCATACTTCTGAACGATTAAAAGAATTCAAGGATTTCTTTGAACCAAAACTTAATACCCCAGGCTTAACCCGTGAAATTAAAATGGATATCAAAGTAATTGAAAGTAAGGTTGCACTAGTTGAAAAAGAGCAAAATGCGGTAAATGAAATGATTGCCAAAAGTTTAAACTAAATAATATATCAAAAAAGGAACTATGACATTGAAATTGCTTGTTATAGTTCCTTTTTGTTTTACTTTTGCCATCATTTTTATTGTTTAATATCCGTACTTATCGTATACTTCAATTGTTGGGGTAGGAATCCCAGAGTCATTGTCCAGCGGAACGGAATGTGAACGTTGGAAGGAAGCTTTCGCGCTGCTTTGGTTTTCCGCATTCACCATAAACGGAAACGTCAATGTGTTCCCTGACAAATTTTTATAAGGGAGTGGATTGATGATGTCTACGTTATCTTTTACCGGACCACGGTTTACGACTAAGAACCTAACCTTAGCAGCGATGTTGATTGCTTTACAGGTTATATTGGAAAAACTCTCAATCGGTGATCCGTCAGTATTAAAATTTAGTTTCGGCTTTGTTGCAACTGCCCTTCTCGGGTACTGTCTCGGCCCATGGATCAGCGCCTGGGCAATGATCGTTGCAGATATAATTAGTAATACTATTCTTAGTTCAGGTAGTTTATTCTTCCCTGGTTTTACTTTATCGGCCTTCATTTCTGGAATAATTGCCGGAATGTTTTTATACCAGCAACGAATTAGTTGGCAGCGAGTATTAGTATATGAATTTTTTCAAATTTTGCTTACAAACGTGATTGGAACAACTCTCTGGCTCTACCTGATGAGTTTGAGTTCTAGTAGTAGCAGCCATACTTTTATGGCGTTATTATTTATCCGTCTTCCGAAAGAACTTATTACTTGGCCGATTGAATCACTGATTGTATTAGTCATTCTACGTCAAATATCTCGAATGAATTTAATTACAAAGAATCATGATTAGAAAAATGAAACCGACTGACATCGATAATATTATGACTGTTTGGCTAACAGCTAATTTAGAAGCTCATCCTTTTATCGACTCCAAATACTGGTATCAAAATGTCTCCGCTGTTAGAAATGCGATTCTGCAAGCAGAAGTTTATTGTTTTGTCGACAATCTTGATCAAGTTAATGGTTTTATTGGTCTCCAAGGAAGTTATATTGCGGGACTATTTGTCACTAAGCATTATCGATCGCAGCATATCGGAACCACGCTACTTAATATTGCTAAAGAAAAGCACCAGGTTTTAACCATAAATGTGTATATGAAAAACCAGGCAGCAATTAATTTTTACTGTCACAATGGCTTTAATATTACCAAGCATAGCGATATTGAAGCTGAAATGACATGGTCTAAGATAAAATAATTTAAATAAAGTATTGCATTTTAAAAGAATTAGGTTAAAATACAATTAACAAAATAAAAAAGCGATGAGAAAGAAGAGTAACTAGTTGTATTCGTTCAGTGAACCGATGATAGTGAGAAATCGGTCGACCCTACGCTAGTGAATAACACTTTCGCGAGTGCTGCCAACCCAAATGAGTTTACTTAAAGTAGGCTTGGCCGGATCTGGACCGTTACCTTACCAGCAGAGCATTATAGCGTGTTCTTGAGGAGGTCTAGATATTTCTAGACAATTTGGGTGGTACCGCGGAAAAAAGCCTTTCGTCCCTTAGTTTTAGGGAACGAAAGGCTTTTTTAATTCATTCCTAAATCTAATATTTAAGGAGTTGTCTATTATGGACTTAACTATTCCAGCGGATTACGATCCACGACTTTCAATTCGAGAAACAGAAGCAGCTATTCGTTATATTCGTGAAACATTCCAAGATGAATTTGGTAAAGAATTAAACCTTCAACGGATGTCAGCGCCGATGTTCGTTGAAAAAAGCACTGGACTAAACGATAACTTAAACGGCGTCGAACAACCGGTGTCTTTTGAAATGAAGGACATGCCTGGAGAAACAGTTGAAGTTGTTCATTCACTAGCCAAATGGAAACGTCTTGCGCTTAAACGGTACGGTTTTGGAATGCACGAAGGTCTTTACACCAACATGAACGCCATTCGTAAAGAAGAAGACCTTGATAACTTCCACTCAATTTATGTCGACCAATGGGACTGGGAAAAAGTTATTGCTAAAGAAGAACGAACGGAAGAAACATTAAAAGATACTGTCCGAACGATCTTCAAGGTGATTAAGCATATGGAACACGAGGTTTGGTATAAGTTTCCACAAGCCGTATACCACCTGCCTGATGAAATTCACTTTGTAACTACCCAAGAACTTGAAGATCGCTGGCCTGACTTAACCCCAATGGAACGTGAAGATAAGATTGCTAAAGAACTTGGCGCCGTCTTTGTAATGAAGATTGGTGATAAGTTAAAGCGCAGCGGTAAGCCTCACGATGGCCGGGCACCAGATTATGATGACTGGAGTTTAAACGGTGACATTATTTTCTGGTATGAACCTTTACAGCGGCGGATTGAAATCTCCAGTATGGGAATCCGGGTTAGTCCTGAGTCAATGAAGTATCAGCTCGAACAGGCTGGTGCAACTGATCGTGAAAAATTACCTTTCCATAAAATGTTGCTCAATGGCGAATTACCATATACAATTGGTGGAGGAATTGGTCAGTCACGCCTTTGCATGCTCCTACTTGGTAAGGCCCATGTTGGAGAAGTACAAGCAAGTATCTGGCCAGAAGATATGATTAAGAAGTGTGAAGCAGCACACATTCAGATTTTATAATTTAAGGGAGAGTATAGAAGTGGAAACTATTACAATTAGTCAAGCTCCTCAACACGTTGGGGAAACTGTTAAAATTGGTGTTTGGTTAACTGATAAGCGTTCAAGCGGTAAGATTGCATTCTTACAATTACGAGATGGAACCGGCTTTTTCCAAGGAATTATCCGAAAAAATGATGTTTCAGAAGAAAAATTTGATTCTGCAAAACATGATCTTCACCAAGAAACTAGTTTTTGGGTAACTGGTGAAATCGCTGAAGACAAGCGTTCAAAGTTTGGTTATGAAATCCATATCAAAGACTTTGAGATTGTGGGTGAAAGTGAAGAATACCCAATTGGTAACAAGGAACACGGTATTGACTTCTTACTTGACAATCGTCACTTATGGTTACGTTCACGCAAGCCATGGGCACTAATGCGGATTCGCAGCCGCGTTAAGCTTGCAACAATGGAATTCTTTGACAAGCATGGTTTCACCCAATTTGATGCTCCAATCTTAACTGGAAGTGCTCCTGAAGGTACTACTGAATTATTTGAAACAGATTACTTCGACCGGTCAGCCTACCTTTCACAATCCGGTCAATTATACGGTGAAGCTGGTGCGCTTGCACTTGGCCGTATCTACACTATGGGTCCTACCTTCCGGGCTGAAAAATCTAAGACCCGTCGTCACTTAATGGAATTCTGGATGATTGAACCAGAAATGGCTTGGATGCATGAGGATGAAAGCGAAGAAATTCAAGAACAATACGTCGCCTACCTAATCCAAGACTTAATTGACCACTGCGCAACTGAATTAGAAATGGTTGGCCGAAGCGTTGAAAGTTTGAAGCCATTTACTGAACTTCCTTACCCACGAATCACCTACAAAGAAGCGATTGAAATGCTTAAGAAAGGCGGCTTTGACGTTGAATACGGCGCTGATTTCGGTTCACCAGAAGAAACCTACCTTGCCGACCAATTCAAGAAGCCAGTCTTTATCAAGAATTATCCAAAAGAAATCAAAGCATTCTACATGCCACAAGACCCAGATGACGCTCGTCAAGTTATCTGTGCCGACTTGTTAGCACCAGAAGGCTACGGTGAAATCATCGGTGGTTCCGAACGTGCATATGACTACGAATACATCACTAGCAAGCTAGAAGAAAATGGTTTAAGCAAAGAAAACTATGGCTGGTATGATGACTTACGGAAGTACGGTTCAGTTCCTCACTCTGGATTTGGAATGGGTCTTGAACGATTCCTTGCTTGGATCACCCTTCAAGATCATATTCGGGAAAACATTCCGTTCCCACGGATGCTTAACCGGTTGAATCCATAAAAGGTAAAAATTGTCATGATAAATATTATTTTAGAATATCGGGCCTCTTTATTTACTAGTTAGAGGACTAAAGAGTTGAGATTTTTTCTCAGCTCTTTTTCTTTACTAAAAAGCCCCCTGGGTATCAGATGAATTGCTATTTCATCTATATACTCAGAGGGCTTTATAACATAAAGCTGTTCCGCTTTCCTTAGAAAAAATATATTCAATTACTAACTATTCTTCATCATAAAATCCAACAATTGGTACATAACTCGCTTATTTTCAGTAGGAACATCATGCGCAATAATCTCGGCACCCGTTTGATGCAAGTCATTATGGTCCAATGGGTATTGATCATCATTAACTGCAATCTCACGAACATTGTCTGGACCTGGCTCAAAGTGGAATTGGAGGCCAATTACGTTACCATTCATAATAAATCCTTGGTTCTTAACCAAATCGCTGCTAAATAACAGGTCTGCTTGGTCTGGAACTTCAAACATCTCTTCGTGCCAATGTAAAGCAGTTAACTTTTCAGGAATACCAGGAATAATATTATTCTTTAGGTATACTGGCGCCCATCCGACTTCCTTGTGAGGTGCTTTTTTAATCGCATATCCTAACGTTTTTGCAATCTGCTGTGCCCCATAACATGCTCCAAAAATAGGTTTATGGGCATCTAACAATTGCTGAATCAATACGCGCTCTTGCTTAATCCATGGTAAGTCATCATTAGGACTCATTGGCCCGCCAAGAATAATCAGCATATCGGTCTCAGTAGCTGTCGGAAGATTGCCAAACTGATATGGATGATAAATATACATCTCATGACCGTGATCCTGTGACCATTGCTGAATTGTTCCGGGTCCCTCATTAGGTGTATGTTGCAAAACATTGATTCTCATCGAATATCCTTTCCGTCGACGGCAATGTTGGGCTAGGTATCGCCTGCAAGTACCTAAGATATTATTGTTATACCATTATCACAATCGGTTAACAATGTATTTATTCCCAGTATTCCTCATATTTGCTGGACGCACCAGTAGAAGCATCAACGTCAGTATTTCCGTTATGTTCCCATTTAAAATTGAAGGTCGGCTGAGCATCGTTTTCAGTGTAATCAACCGTCACAATCATCCCTGAAAAGAACCACCCATCATCGAAATTAATATGGTAGCTGATCCCATCCTTTTCAGTTACAACTGTCGCATTATCTAAGTTATCTTCAACAGCATAACCCTGCTCTGGACTATGCTTAACATTATGCGGCTGAACTGTTTTACCATAAAGCTTTATCCCACTGCCACTTGTCAGATTCAAGTTCTTCTTAAACCACTGACTAGCATTATCTGTAATAATCAGTTGCATTTTAATCGCTCTCCTCTCAAGAACACTTACTAATAATAAGATACAATAATTAAATTATTAACTCAACAGCCAAAATAATAGCACCTACTATCAACACTAAACTAGTCCCAATAAATAAAATGTAGCGCCATACCTGTTGACGCACCTGTTTTACCTTTTGCTGGCGATATTGTGTAAGGATTGCCTTAATCCGTTGTTGGTTCTGTGGTTGAAAATCATGAGTAAGAAAACTTATTTCCCGTGATAGTTGGACCTTATTAAAAAACCACTTAACCTGTGAATAATGCGGCTTAATAAACTGACTCCTTGTTATCCACCGTGGATTACCGGTTCGGACCGGCAGAATTAAAATTCTAGTAACAATTGCTGGCTTTATTTTTGCTTTTCCTTCATGATAGTGCGAAACTGGTACATTTATTAATGCCCCTAGTAAAATATCTCGCCACTTCCCAGGATGATGCCGACGATGCTGATCTAATGGTTGTTGAAGATCACGGGCTAATTGATAGTTTCCTATCTTGCCGTCCATAAACTGTACTTGCACCCAATAGTACCATTGGTTAGAGTCGTGGGGCTTTTTTCGCCTTTTCACTTTTGGCTTTATTTCTTGATGATATAAAGCCCGTTTTGAAAATGACCAATTCCGTATATCCGGCTCTCTCATTAACTTTCCCCTTTTCCGTGATAATGCCACGTTAAATTGCTTGTGTTTATAAAAACTACAATTTAAAATAATAACAAAAATTGAATCATGGTGACTAAAATGACTAAAAAATTATTGCTTCTCTCCACCGGTGGCACAATTGCGTCAGTTGTGTCAGATGAAGGACTTGCTCCTGGAGAATCAGGGGAAGAATTAATCAAAATGCTCGGCCGACTTGAATATGATATTACTGTCCGCGATATTTTAGAATTAGATTCTTCAAATATTCAACCGGAAGAATGGAAAATTATTGCTGAGGCGATCTATGATCATCGAAACGATTATGATGGAATCGTTGTTTCGCACGGTACAGACACAATGGCTTACACTGCATCGATGCTGACGTTTATGCTTCAACACCTTAATATCCCCGTAGTCTTAACCGGAAGCCAAGTACCAATGAATGTGATTCTTAGTGACGCGCCTGATAATTTACGGCTAGCTTTCACAGCGGCAGCAAACTGTGCCCCTGGTGTCTATATCGCCTTTAACCGCAAAGTGATGCGTGGCTGCCGAAGTGTGAAGGTCCGGACAACCGCATTTGATGCTTTTGAAAGTGTTAATGTCCCACCAGTGGGCGAAGTAACCTCTGATGGTTTCTCCTTAAAAGACCACCGCATTCCTGAATCTGGCGAATGTCAGTTAAACACAAAGATCGACACCCACGTTTCACTAGTAAAACTTTTCCCCGGCTTTGATCCTGCCCTCCTCCATGCTATGGCTAAAAACGGTTGTCATGGTATCGTTATTGAGGCCTATGGATTGGGCGGAATGACCTCAATCCGTCGTAATATGGTAGCTGCCGTTGGTGAACTTATCCGCAATGGAATTCCAATCATCACGACTAGCCAGTGTCTTTACGAACGAAGCGATCTGACCAAGTATGAAGTTGGACGGTTAGCGTTGCTTGAGGGAGCTATTAGTGCTCGGGATATGACCTCTGAAAGTGCAATTGCCAAATTAATGTGGGGGTTAGGTCAGGGAATGGACGTTAAAGCCATTACTAACTTCTTCGATATGGATGTCGCTGGCGAAGTTACCCTCGACTAACCTTAAATTTTAATAACATAACAAGAAAGTCCTCTAGTACCCCATAAAAATGGCTGCTAGAGGACTCTTATTATTTCACTTTATATTAATTTTGCTTGATCTTACCACTGATAACATCACTATAAATTGGTGTTGGTAATCCAAATCCGCCACAAACAGGGACTAATTCGCCAGTGATATTGCGTGCCTCGTCACTTGCGAGAAATGCAACCGCATTAGCAATGTCTTCAGGCTCAACAAATTTGCCAAGCGGAACATTATTTAAGAACGTTTCCATAAAGTCCTTAGATAAATTCTTAATAGCGTCAGTATCAACCATTCCTGGTAAGACCGCGTTACAACGAATCTGTTGACGGGCATATTGAACAGCAATATTCCGTGTTAATGAATCAATGGCTGCTTTGGAGGTCGTATAAGCTAGACGCGAGACATCCGGTGTTGTTCCGGCAACCGAAGAAATATTAACAATGCTTCCGCCAGTTTTTTGTTTCATCATCTGTTCAACAGCGTAACGTGTACCGTAGTAGACACTACCAATATTTTCCTTAATAATGGCAAAGAATTTTTCTGGATCGCCAGTTGTCAGCGTTAAATCATGCGCAATATCAGTTGTTCCAAAATTATTAACTAGGATATCAATTCGACCAGCGTCTTTAACTACTTCATCGACCATTGGCTTATATGAACTAAAGTCAATCGCATTGTAAACTACCCGCCGATAGTGATCGTTTTCCGCATGCAGCTTATTAGTCAAATTAATGTCTTTATCACTATCACGAACTGCCATATAAACAATCGCACCATCTTCAACAAACTTTTTAACAATCGCAAAACCAATTCCGCGGCTACATGCCGTTACAATTGCAACTTTTCCTGTTAAATCGCTCATATCTGCACCTTCCTTAATTAATAAATTTATAACTGCTTACAGTTTCATTATATTGAATTCGTTTTCAAAACTTAAGGATAATGCATTATATTTAATTTTTAACAATATAATTAAAAAACTGAGAACAAATTTTGCTCCCAGTTTTCGATTTATTTGATAAAACGGTTAAGGATAACCATTCCAATAATTAGCAGTAGAATGGCTAAAGCATACAAGACAATTTCAACCGGATCACCATGCGTTGCGATTAGTCCCCGCAATAGCGCTGTAACTCCTAAACTCATCAAAAAGTTAACGGAAATATGACCATTGTGTTTAAGCGCTGAAATAATCATTGCTATAAATTCAAAGAATAGGAAGAAAACAATCACATCATCGAGGATTTTAAAATAAACATTCGCCAGGTTTAAAGTAAATAACTGCGTGCTGAGGTTGAATAATTCAATAAATAATACAACGCTCAAACATATACCTAACAGGGCCATCGCAATAATTGTCAGCAATTGCAAAAAACGACTAAATTTAACAATAAACTGATTAAACTTTTCCACTTTGATTCTCCATCAACCTAGCTAGAACCAACTACGAACCCAGTTAACCAACCGTGTCCACCAAGATTGGGCCTCTTGTTGAATAGCCTGACCATCTTTAGAATTCAAAAATTTCTTAGCTTTATTCATCATGTCGCCAGATGAATTCTTTACATTATTAATAGTATCAGTAACGTGTGAACTATAGTCTTTGCTAGAACTGATTGGCGAATTATTAAACTGAACTAAGGCATTAATAATTGGCTGCTCATAATTCTTGGTTTCATTATAAATATTACGAGCTTCTAGTTTTTGATTAAATGTTGTCTGAATATCATTTTGCGTTGGGGTATTTCCCTGTTTCTTTTGCTGGTTAATCTCTTTTGTTGTATCACCAACCGCAGCCATTAATTTCCCAGGGTACTTGCTGTCATCTTTATTTGCCTCAATCGCACTATTTGTAGCGGTCAGCATTTGGTTAGCTGATTGCGTGTTTTGCTCATTAAGACCAACTCCATCGGCCGCAATTGCTTTATAAACCCCTGTCAACGCCGATTCACCAGACACAGCACGATTAGCACTAACGGTAATTGTTACATCGGTCACTCCAGCCATCTGGGCAACCATTGCATATTGCTGGGCGGTAACTTTAGTGATGTTATCCTCACCATTAAATTTTTTGACATTAACCTTTATTCCAGAACCTGGATCGGTCGGAACAATTGCCACTGAACTAACCATTGCAGCATTAGTAGTTGACCCGTTAGGATTGATGTACTTCTGATAGTCGCTTGCCGTTGCTGTCAGGTTAGTAAAATTATCATCAACTGCTAAAACGTTATCCAGTTCACTCTTATCTGCAGCTCCTGCACCATATACAACATATGACTTATTAAGCGTATGCGTTTGAGTGCTATTACTACTTGAACTTTCACTATTTGTAGTTTCAGCTGCTAATACACTAGTCTGCGTAACCGGAACAGCTAATAGCGAAAATGCTAGCGTTGACGCAAGCAATATCTTTGTTAACTTTTTCGAGTGCATGTGTGTTCTCCTTTTTCACGAAATAAGCTATTTTAATAATAAAAAAATTGTCCTAAAAATACTAGTAATTTACTAACATCTTTAGAACAGTTTAATGATTAATTCGGCGTATTTATTCCAACGCTATTTCGGGAGTATAGTCGATCGTCCTTAACTAGTCGCAGCACTAAATCAGCAATCGAACTTATCGTTGCATATTGACCACCAAATGGCTGCCCTTTCTGTGTTATTACATAATTAATCGGTCCGCGCATAAACCAGCCGGGACGAATAATCGTATAATTAAGATCCGAAGCTTCAATTGCATCAGCTGCCTGACGATAAGGAATTAAAGCTGGCTTATGCTCCAAGTTGTTAGCTGTCCCGATTGAATTTGGAATCTCATTATAAATTCCCATTGAAGTAATAAAAATTAGCCGTGAAACATGATTACGATTCATTGCGGCAATTATTTGCTCAGCGTACACTCCTAAAGGACCACGCAGAGCTACAAAAACTGCGTCCTGATTAATCATTGCTTTATCAAGATCAGCAGCATTCATTACATTGCCTGCGATTATATTTTCCTGGGGGTGCGGATCAATTTGATTTGCAGAACGGGCAAATAGCGTTAAATGATAATCAGTATTCTTCAAGAATTTTTGGCGAACCGCGCTTCCAAGAGTCCCAGTTGCTCCGAGAATCAAGACATTTTTCATCATTATTTCTCCTCCAACTGTTTTTGTACTTCCTCCAACCACTGAATCTGACCCTGCGTACGTGATATTGCACGCATCAAGATTAAGTAGTGACCATAATTATTTTGAATCATCGTATCATTAGTAAAAAGTTTTTGGCGACGGCAACCTAAATAATTAAGTTCTTTCTTTAATAGTACCAATTGTTGGGAAATTAGTTCAGGAATCCGCTTATCATTCATATCTTTGATAAAAAATAATTTTAGCGAAAAAAGGTCTTCATGTACCGGCAACTCTGTAACTAATTGGTTTAGCCAATCGTCCAGCGTCTTTTTACCGGTTGCGGTTATTTCGTAATACTTTTCCTTGGCATTATCACTACTCGTTGAAACTTTAATCCACCCATCATTTACCATTCTTCTCAATTCAGGATAAATCTGACTGTGCGATGCTTTCCAAAAATCACCAATTTCAGTACTAAATTCCGCTGTAACTTCACGACCAATTATTTTTCCCACAAGAACTTAATTAGTGCCTTATTTACTTGGCTATTATCATGTAATTTACTGTGTTGAGCATTCTTACCATGAATTTCGATCTCCTGATAAGACTTAGCCCGGTCAGCAACAAGGTACTTCAATGATTTAGCAGAATTAACTGGCACATCTTCATCAGAATGACTGCCATCACCAACATCACCATAAATATTTAGAACCGCGGTATTCTTAGGAAAAGTTTGGCGCAATCCTAATAATCCACGATATGCAGAATCCTGTTGCTCCGGTTCACCGGTTTGCGCATCTACTTTGGCCTCAGCTTCACGCTCTCCAACTAACCCATTATAATGACCGGCAATTGCGACTAAGTGGGCGACTTTAGGCAACTTTTTATTATTCACATTATCATTAATGTAGTTAATAATCTCTAAGTTTCCCATTGAATGACCAACTAAGTTAATCTGCTTATAATGATGTTGTTTTTGCAAAGCAACTACTACATTTTTTACATAAGTCCCACCGTGACGATACCCTTGAGCGTAATCATCCTGGTAACCAGCCAATTTATTATCCTCTAAATTCACTTCAACAATCGGGTTAACTGCATTAGCTGGGATTTGGCGGTTAAAAGTAACATTCCCCTTCTTATCAACATTTGCCCGGACAATTGTTTTAGTAACTCCTGCGTCACGAGCAGCGTTCGCCATCTTTTCTTCTGCATGGGAACTACTACCCCAGCCATGGACAAAGATTGTTGGGGTTGATGATTGAACATAGCTGACTTTAGCATCTCCTCTATGAGTAAAGCCTACTAATCCAAGCGCAACTACTATTAAAGTTAAAAAAATATTTTTAGTAATTTTTTGCATTTATTTCTCCTTTGTTTTATTTAAATTCTCTTAACTACAAGTTTTTCTCATAACCATTCTCACTGCAAATTTTATTTCCTATTATGGTAATAATGTACATAATAAAGTACAATATAGTGTAAAGAATACGAAGGGAGTCCTTATAATGCCAATTGCTACTACTCAAAGTGATTTTCGTAACCATATTAAAGACTACTTAGATCAAGTAAATGACGAAAATCAAACAGTGCTAATTGCACGTTCTAATCAACGAGCTGCAGCTGTTATCTCACAAGAACAACTCAATACTCTTCTTGAAGCAGTTAATGCCAAGGAAGATTCGCTAAATTATGCAATCGCAAGAGATAAGCTAATAGAAATGCATGTATTACCCGATGACCCAATCGTTGAACCAACTGACGACTATTGGAATAGTTTTAAACCAAAGGATAACCGTAGTAAACAATGATGTATCAATATAAACCACGAAAATCATTTGAAAGAAGCTTAACTTATCTTGCACAACTCGATATAACAATTATTGATGAAGTAAAAGAAGCTATTTTTATCCTACTAGATGGTGATACCCTTCCAAACGATTTCCACGATCATGAACTTGAAGGAAATTATACCGGTTATCGTGAATTTCATCTTCGCGATACCCCTAAAGGACAACAACCAACTGAAACAAACGATATTGTTATTATTTACAAAATTGACAATCAAGATTTAGTGCTGGTTGCTGTTGATATTGATTCCCATAAAAAATTATTCTATGGTCGCTATCATAAGAAACGATAGATTGATCTATTAGAAGCATTGTAGTATTACAAATTAACATCAAAAGGCTACTGAGCTAATACATTCCTAGGTCGGTAGCTTTTTTAGGCTTTGAATCCAAGAATCAATTTGTCTTAAATTATTCAATATTGCGCCCTGATTACACTAGTATCACTAATTATTTCTCTCCAATTTCCTTAATTATTTTTGCTGGTACGCCGGCCACAACTGTATTAGCCGGAACATCTTTCGTCACAACCGCGCCTGCCGCAACAACAGCATTTTTACCAACTGTTATACCAGGTAAAATCGTTGAATTAGCACCCAGCCAAACATTTTCATCAATCAGCACCGGCTTCATCTCAACCTCGTGCCTTTTCTGCGGGTCTAACGGGTGATTTACTGAAATAATCGTTGCATTCGGACCAACTAAAACTTTATCAGCTAATGTAATCCCGCCAAGGTCAGTAAACATTACACCACTATTGATAAAGACGCCTTTCCCAATTCTTAAATTAGCACCGTAGTCACTACGAATTGGCAATCTTATTTCAACCGAATCATCAATCTGCTGACTAGTAATCTTGCCAATCACCTGCCGAATTTCTTTTTGTGAAGCTGCACTGCTATTCAATTGTTGAAGAAGGTCTTGGTTTTTTAAAGCAGTTTTAGTAATCTCCTTTATCTCTTTAAGATCTGCGTGTTGCATTAACATCCCTCGCCTTATTGATTTGTTATATTCATCATAACTACTCACGGTAAGAATGTTAAAGACTTATATTTTATAGTTAACTATAACTAAAAGGAATGGTAAGACTATAAATATAGCTACTGACCCGAAGAGCTTCCCAATCAGTAGCTATTAAATTATGCCAAGCTAAGGTTATCTACCCATGAATCGATTTGACCGGCATTATTTAACACGGCTCCTTGATTAACCTTAGTATCATAATTATTTTCTTTGATTGCCCTTTCAATAAAGCTTTGCGAACGATCATAATTAGTTCCGCCAGAAGTGGCAAAAAGTGCTAAGTTCTTACCATTGAGATCTAGCTTATCAATTAAATCAGCAATCATTCGGGGTGGAATCGCCCACCAGATCGGGTGTCCAATCACGATATTATCGTATCCTGAAATATCTGGAAAATCCTCTTTAACAGCTACTCGACTATTGTGATCGTGCTGTTCGATTGACGTCCGACTAGTTGAATCATGCCAATCGAGGTCTGCGGCAGTATATGGCTGAGCAGCATGAATTTCCGCAATATCGGCATCTAATTTTTGAGCAACCTTTTCTGCAATTTTCTTAGTCGTGTTTGTTGCAGAGTAGTATAAAACAAGGGTCTTTGCCATATAAAATCTCTCCTTAATCATTTTATCTCTTAAGAATATGGTTAGTATAAGACTTAAAGTATACTTTAAGTCAAGCACTAAAATTAATTTTCATTTTCGATTTTTGAAAACACTTCCATAAGCGGCATTGACTCTAAAACATTCTTTTCCGTTCCATCTTTAACTGCTTGGTCATAATATGCACATTTAAAGTCTAAAATTTGTAAGTTCTTTTGCATTTCTTCCATTCTATTAAGAAATCTTCGCCGAATTGCGTGAAATAATTTTTGACGTTCAACAATTGAATCATCACCCTGAGCAATTAGTCGCGTATAATCCTGAATTTCTTTAAGCGTTAAACCGGTCTTTTTCAAACATTCGATCACCCGGATTGTATCAATATCCCTTTGAGTAAACTTGCGGATTCCGCGAGAGCTTTTTTGTAAATAAGGTAAAAATTCCAGACTATCATAGTAACGAATCGTCGAACTAGGAAGTCCGGTTATCTTTGAAACTTCACCAATTGAGTACACTTTTTCTGTCGTTAGCATGAGAATCCTCCTCTACTTAAAGTTAGCTTTAATTTCTGATTATTATATCGCGCTAATTTTGAGTTTCAAACATTTACTGCCTTGCTTTTTTTACAGGGCTAATTTTAAAATAAACTCAAAATGCTTATATGGAGGATGCTTTATGATTCGTGCAATTGCTACCGATATTGACGGCACATTTCTGACAACTAACCGGACGTATGACCACCGGCTATTCAATACTGCTTTTCAGCTAATGCAGCAACGAAATGTTAAGTTTATTGTTGCTAGTGGTGATCAATATTACTTTCTTCGGTCACTTTTCCCAGACATTGCTAATCAGATTGCCTTTGTCGCTGAAAATGGTGTTTTAACGGTTGATCAAGGAGAAGAAATTGCCTGTGGTCAGTTAAAGATGAATGATGTTGAAGACATTATCGCCTATATTGATGCGATTCCCGATACTTACTACGTTGTTTGCGGCCGCCAATTTGCCTATGTTAAAGATACTATGCCTGAAAAATTCAAACAGGGGCTTCATCGCTTCTATACACGTACCAAGGTCGTTAAAGATTTTTCGTCCCTCAATGACAAAATCTTTAAATTTGCCCTAGTCGTCCCGCCAGCAAACATGCGGACAATCGCACATAACATCAACACTAGATTTGCGGGAATTATCCGTGCAACTGCTAGTGGTAATGGCGCAATTGATTTAATCATTCCAGAAATGGATAAATCATACGGGTTAAAAAAGTTACTCAATCGTTGGCAAATTTCACCAACCGATTTAGTGGTCTTTGGCGATGGTGAAAATGATCTTGAGATGTTTGACCTCGCTGGTACAAGTTACGCCATGGAAAACGCACCGACAAACGTCAAGAAAGCAGCTACTCATATAATTGGAACTAATGATGATCAAGCGGTGTTACACGAGATAAATAGATTGCTTAATTAGCTTACAAAAAAATGGCACCACTATTATGCGATGCCATTAAGAAACGCTATTCAATTTAATTTACACTATAAATCCGTACTTCGGGGTCTGCTGACCATGTTGGCTTTAACCCTGGAAAAACATGTTGGGTAAACATTTCACTGTCGAGGTATGCCTTGGCTTGTTCAACACTATCAAAGCCATGAAGGACTTGGACATCTTCATCTCGAATTAAAAGATCCTTGGTTTCTGCACCGGGGATAGTCTTGAGGAACGGTTCACGGTAGTCTGTATAAACCTTTGCTGCAGCTGCCCGATTCTTCTCCGGAATTACCATTGTTACTTGTAAATATGCTTTAACTGCCATTTTATTTCCTCCTCAAATCAATTAATTTACAATTTTGATAATAGTCGTTTACAATCAAAATTAATACGAATTCAAAAACGATTGAGCTACTAAATAATTTTTGAGGAAGGTCAGGTATGTATCAACGTAAAATACCAAAAGAATATTATTGTACTGTTGACTATGGATTAGATATCTTTGGTGGCAAGTGGAAGCCACGGATTCTCTGTATTCTTGGTCACGTTAATTCAATGCGCTACGGCGAACTAAAAGCACAAATGGAAAATATCTCAGACGCTGCTTTAGCAGATAGTCTCCATGAATTACAGCAGGCAGGAATTATTGAGCGTCGACAATATAATGAGATGCCGATTCGGGTCGAATACTCATTGACGGCTGAAGGTAAAAGCCTGATTCCGGTGCTTAATACGATTTCTAATTGGGCGATTAAGCATAGTGATACGGAAATATATACAGGGAAACATTTTGAGAAAGTGCATCGGGCAAAATTTGAGAATTAAAAATGACGGTACAGTTTTAATGCTGGATCGTCATTTTTCAGTTACTTTTCATAAAATAAACAACTGGATCTACAAAAAACTTCACGACTAGATAAATTATTTATTCAGCCTATGAAGTTATACGCATAACGTACACACTAGCAATTTTTCATTAGTCGTGCCTGAATATATTTACGAAATGCTTCATCACCAAGTTCTTGGCGTTTTTCATATAATTCTTTGGTAATCTTACCAGTAACATAACACATCCGATCACGATCATTATCAGTGACAGCCTTATAGATATCTTGAGCTACTTCCTCAGGCGATTCTAAATTATCTGTATCTGGCATTAACATTTCTGTTTGATTTTTTAGTAACTGATCAAATCCCGGCATTGCAGATGCCTCCATCTTAAAACCGGTCTTCACAACTCCTGGGACGATAATTTTTACCTGAATGCCAAAAGGCGCTAACTCATGGTAGAGCATTTCACATACTCCAGTCACCGCCCACTTATCTGCTGCATAAATACCATCTAGAGCTAATCCCATTTCCCCAACAAGGGAAGTGGTTGTCAAAATTAGCCCACTTTTCTTCTTTTTGAAATACGGGATAAATTTTTGGGTGACACGGATCATTCCCAGCAGGTTAGTGTTTAAAGACTTTTGCATGGTTTCTTCGGTCATATCCTCAAATCGTGACTTCATTCCATAGCCAGCATTATTGAACAGGACATCAACTTCATGCTTTTCGAGAACTGTTGAAACTGTCTTTGAGATTTGTTCAGGCTTCGTTACATCAAGTGGATAAATAAAAACATTTTGATAGGATGTTAATTCGGTTTCTTTTTCAGGTGAACGCATGGTAGCAATCACCGTCCACCCTTTTTCTGCAAATAATTTTGCTGTTGCTTTACCAATTCCAGATGACGAACCAACAATGAAAATTGTACTCATATTCACTACACTCCTTATCTTGAGATGGACGATTAAATTATTCACTGACCATAATTAATGACTTGATTGCTTCACGTTTGTCCATCGCTTCATATGCTTGTTGAATTTCATCAAGACTAAAACGCTTAGTGAAGACTTCTCCTGGATGAATTTTGCCTTTTAATACAGCATCAAGAAGAATAGCACGATCATAAGTAGTGACGGAAGCAATTCCTCCGCGGAGACCAACGTTCTTCCAGAAAAGTTGGTTGGACTTTGGTTCGGTTTGCGGAACGCCAACCCGGCCAATGACTGCACCAGGACAAGCAATCTGGCCAGCTTGGTCAATCGCGCTAGTGGCACCGACACATTCCAGCACAGCGTCAGCACCGGCATTTTCCTTGGTTAATGCTAGGACATCCTGCACTGTTTGATCTCCTTTTGTCGCTACAATATCGGTTGCACCGAATTCTCTACCTAATGCTGCTCGATCCTCGTGGTGGCTAAGCAAAATAATCTTTTCAGCGCCCAAAAGCTTGGCACCAATCACACCACACAGACCAACAGCACCGTCACCAATAACTGCAACCGTGTCGCCTTCCTTTACCTCGGCACTCTTAGCGGCATGGAAGCCAGTAGCCATAACATCAGAAAGAGTTTGTAAGGATGCTAATTGGTCATCAGTATAATCTGCTGGAGTACCCGGAATTTTAACTAAGCCAGAGTTGGCTGGTTCGTACTTCATAAATTCTGCTTGGTAACCACCATTGGTACCTGGCTTCTGGTTTAGACAGTTGCCTTCAAAACCATTCAAGCAAGCAACACAGTGACCACAACCATGAGTAAACGGCACGATTACAAAGTCACCTGGCTTGATCTGGTCAACATCGTCACTGACACTTTCGACCACCCCGATGGCTTCATGGCCGACTAAGGAATTTGCTTGCCGTTTGGCAATTCCACGATACCACCATAAATCAGAGCCACAGACACTCGCACGGACTACTCGAATGATCGCTTGGTTATCACCATCAATTATTGGCTTGGGAACATCGTGAATTTCAACTTTTCCTGGTTCCACAAATACGGCTGCTTTCATTTATATCCGCTCCTTTAATGTTTTTTTGCATTGTATCAACTTAACAATTCTTACTATAAACCTTGAAGTCGACTATAAGGCAAGCAAAAATTTATCTAGTATGTATTTTAAGCATGCTTTTCAATTGCCGAAATTAATTCTTAAAATTAAGATAGTACAGAAACGAGGAGGAAGAAAAAATGAGTAAGCCATATATTATTTGCCATATGATGACTTCGGTTGATGGCCGAATTGACTGTGGAATGACTGCACAACTTCAAGGAAATAACACTTACTATTCAACACTTAATGAACTTAACGCCCCAACACGAATTAGTGGACGGGTAACCGCGCAAACTGAACTTTCTAACGGTCAATTACTTTCTAATAATGCTACCCCGATCGGTAAGGAAGTCTTTCATCAAAACACGGTTGCAGACGCCTATGAAATTGTGATGGACACCAAGGGACGAACTAGCTGGAGTGATGATCACGGCAGTTCCAAGCCACACCTCATCATTACTAGCGAACAAGCATCAACAGATTATTTAACTGATCTTGATAATAAGGGAATCTCTTGGATTGCGACCGGAAAAGAACAAATTAACCTCGCACGAGCCATGGAAATCTTGCGGAACAAATTTGGTGTCGAACGTCTGGCGATTGTTGGCGGTGGCAAAATCAATGGTGGTTTCCTTGAAGCCGGGCTGATTGACGAAATCAGTATTGTCATTGGGCCAGGTGCCGATGGACGGGTTAATCAACCAAGTTTATTTGACGGTCGCCCGGAGAATCAGCGACCAATTGATTTAAAGCTCAAAGCTGTTCAATCATTTGATGACGGCGCGGTTTGGTTGCGTTATTTAACTAAATAACTTGTTTAAAGAAAACTGTCCAAAATCAGCCAGTTTGGGACAGTTTAAATTTCCAAACTAAAAAAGCTTAGAACTACTTTTCAGTAATCCTAAGCTTTTATTATTCATCCAGCATCTTTTTCTTCTTCAACTCATAGTATTCTTCTTCATCTAAGAATGGCATCACGTGATCCTCAAAGTGGTCAAGCTTATAAGATAAGTAATTTAGCGTTTTATCAAGTTCATTCCGCTTAGCCAGCAAAACATCATACTGTTCCTTGACCAGTGACTTTTGGGCCTCGCGACTATCACTATGTTCACGATATAAACTAACAAAGTCAATCAATGATTCAACTGACATTCCCGCATTACGCATTGCCTTAATAAACAACGCCCATTTAATCTCATTTTCCGTATAATCACGGTAGCCACTGGCGTTACGAGGAACCTCTGGAATTAATCCGCTATTTTCCCAATATCGCAAGGTTTCTTTTGGAATATCCAATCGTTCACTTACTTCTTTGATATTCATCTACATTCCTCCTGTACCTTCTTTAATTCTAACACATCAAGCAATTTCTTCTTTCTCAACCATCTTTTCCATTTCATTAATGCAATCAGTTAAGCATTGATGGTCTTCCTTTAATTGGTTTAACTGCTCCTGAAGTAAAGATTGACGGGCAGGAATAGCTTTTTTACCTAACATTGCTAACTTAACATATTCGATTTAAAAATCAGGAGAAACATTCATCATATTTAATAATTTAGCATATTCTACCCACCGAATATCCGTATCAGTAAAAGTCCGCAAGCCATCACGATCGCGTGTAATTGGTGGAATCATACCAAGACGTTCCCAACGACGAATTGTATCGGTAGAAATTGACAGTTTCTCCGCTACTTGTTGAATGTTCATTGCATTGCTCCTTTTAACTTAATTCTTTAATCCATGCTGCTAAATCGTTCGATCCTTCATGAGCAGGTAAGACATTTAACTTCCCTGCCCATTCCTTAAATGTATCTTCATAGCCGTCTGCCATTCCAGCATCAGTGTAAAATGAAGCTACTTTACCGGGATAATTTTTAATTTGTTCAAGAAAAGCATGAACCGGTGTTGCAGGGGCACCTTGCCAGACAGGACTACCAACAAGAATCAAATCATATTGATCAGCATTTGGAATTTCACTCACTAATTTGGGATATTGGTTATTCTTAATCTGTTCGATCGCAATTTCATCAGTTTTATACATGTCGCGATCAAATGTGTCGGGTGCTACTTCAATCTTATACATATCAGCGTCAACTAATTGGGCTAGTTCTTCGGCAACTCCCTGAGTTCGTCCAGAACGTGAGTAAGTCGCAATTAATACTTTGTCCATTATTTTGTCCCCCCTTATTTGAATCTCTCATAACTATAAACCTTGCAGTTAACTTTAAGGCAAGAGCTTAATTTAAGCTTTTTAGCCACCGTTCAATTTGGTAACCTGCTCGATCGACTTTGTTACCGTCTATCACTAATGGTCTAAGTCCAACTAATTGATTTACTACCATTTCACTTCCTCCTTATGATTGATATTGTTAGTCACCCCTACTTTCTAGTTATTGTTCTGGAGAAGTCCATTTCGTTGTAAAAATCGTCGCAACTGTGCGTTGTTATTATCATAACGGAAGCCATTCTTAATAGTCGCTCCGTCAGCCTTGGCTAACCATTGGCGGTTGTTGCCACCATGTTGGAAAACCGATTAAAACTGTGTCATAGCGGTTTAGGTTAGGGATATTCCGTTTGATTGCCGGGTGGATATTTCTCCGCCGTTCACGAGCTACCCGTGCATAATTGTCATAGCCCTTAGGATAAGCTTTGGCACGTTGGAGACGCACAATATCAGCACCTATATCACGTTGAATTTGTCCAAAACCGATTACCATTACTAAGTATTGCCATTAAGGTGGAAATAATCCATCGATTCTGCAGTCGCATAACTAATCACTCCTTAAAAATTAATATTTTTAGATTGTGGATAGTATAGACCTTGGAGTCGACTACAAGGCAAGCAAATTCCTTTATAAAATCAAAGAGACCAGAAGTAATTTCTAGTCTCTAACTTAGATATAGTTTTTTTGTAGGTATTAATGAATGTCAATTATTATGAGTGGGGATTAACAAATAAGTAATTAATATACCGGTCGGTTGCTTCCTTGAGTATCAGGGTCTGCAATTCCTAGACTGTCATTGCTACCAAATGTTGGATCAGCAACGATCTTCAAGACAACATCAGCAATGCTTTGCCGAGAACCAGATACACCAACAAATTCATCATCTTTGTGAGTAATGGTGTACTTGACTTCATCACGATCGTTTAACCATGGTAAACGAAGAGTTGTGTAATCCAAGCCAGATTCAGCAGCGAGTTTGTCTGATATCACAGCAGCATTGTCATCAGTTACAGTACCGCCAAAGCAGGTATCTCGGTTCCACTTACCAAATTTGCCAGGGACTTCATCATAAATTCCAAGTAAGTTGGTCAAAATAAGCCGGTTAACACCATCTTTCTTCATTGCATCAATGATGTTGTGAGTTGGGCGGTTATGACCTGCATCATCATGGTCAATCACCGCGTTAAAAACCATATCTTGACCCTTAACTGCCTTTTCAACATCAGCAGGATTGTTTAAATCCCCTTCGATAATAGTAACTCGCGGATTATCAGCAAGATCACTCAGACGATTGCTGTTACGAAGCATTAAAGTTAATTTAACATCCTTAAATTGATCTTCATTCAAGATCCGGTTTTCAACGATTCGAGCGATTTGCCCATTAGCTGCTAAAATTGCTAATTTCAATTCTTATTTCCTCCTCAATTGATCTTAGTAGTAACGACGGTTCTTGTTAACCTTGGCAATTTCTGCCATCTTAACACCGTTGTTCAAAGTAAATATTTCTTCCGCTTTATTTCACCTCATTATTTTTGATATCCTTTCAACGGTTTATATACTAATCCTTATAGTCGACTTTAAGGCAAGCCTTTTTTCTAAAAAAATTCTGGATAGGTATTTTACTTATACACCCATCCAGAATTTTAATATTGCATCATTATTTTCTGTCTTCAATTAATCATTAGCGTGCACATCGTATTGACTGAGCATTTCTTCAACGCCCGGTGCATCTGGATCGTGCATCCCCTTACCTTTGTCTAAGGCGCGCATTTGATCCATTTCGGCGGAGTTCAATTCAAAGTCAAAGATTTCCATGTTGCTCTTGATCCGGGCTTCATGAACTGACTTTGGAAAGACCGTTACCCCTTCTTGATGTTCAAAGCGGAGGATAATTTGACCAGCGTCCTTACCATACTTTTCCGCCATCTTGGTAATGACTGATTCGTGAAAGAGATCTGCGTTTCCTTGGCCTAGTGGTGCCCAAGCTTCAAGGGCAACCCCATTCTTAGCCATGATTTGCCGCAATTCTTTTTGTTGGAAGTATGGGTTAAATTCAACTTGGTTAACTGCTGGCATTACGTCAAAGTTAGGAACAAACTTATTCCAAATCTTTGGTGTCATGTTAGAAACGCCAATTGAACGAATCTTACCAGCCTTTTGTGCTTCTTCAAGTGCTTTCCAAGCTTCATCGACCTTGCCGTATGGTTGGTGAATCAAGTACATATCCATGTAGTCCAAGCCAAGTTTCTTCAATGAAAGATCAATAGCCTTCTTGGCATCTTCATAAGCGTAGTCTTGAAGCCAAAGCTTAGAAGTTACCCAGATTTGATCACGAGGAATGCCACTATCCTTAATTGCCTTACCAACTTCCTGTTCATTAAAGTAGGCTGTTGCAGTATCAATATGCCGGTAACCAGCAGCTAAAGCCTCCTTAACTGCTTGGTAGGTTGTGCCATCAGCAGGGATTTGGAAAGTTCCGAAACCGAATGAAGGAATTTCATTACCGTCATTGAGTTTAAATGTTGGAATATTAGCCATAATTAAGCTCCTCCTTATTTTTCACTATCTTGCACTTGCTTCAAACTGGAACCAAAAATTTGTTCAATCGTCACTGGATCACGGTGATCAAAGAATTGACTTTCGTCCTTATCAAGGCTAGCCATCTTCTTCATATCATCATCTGATAATTCAAAATCAAAAACGTTAATATTTTCGGCCATCCGGTTCTGGTGAACAGACTTAGGAATGACTGTGATTCCACGTCGTAGGAGCCAGCGCAGGATTACTTGACCATTGCTCTTGCCGTATTTTGTAGCAATTTCCGCAATGGTTTCATTAGTAAAGATATTGTGTTTACCCTCCGCAAATGGTGCCCAGGCTTCAACGCGGACATCTTGACTTTGCGCAAATTTAACTTCGGCATCTTCTTGGTACCATGGGTTAACTTCGATTTGGTTAATAGCTGGCTTAACTGGCATTGTCAGCATTAAGTCTTGCAGCTGGTCAGCGTAGAAGTTAGAAACCCCGATTGCCCGAATCTTACCTTCTTTTTGCGCTTCTTCTAAGGCTCGCCATGCGCCCATTGTATCGCCGTATGGCTGGTGAAGCAGGTAAAGGTCCATGTAGTCTAACCCAAGCTTTTGCAGAGAAGTATCAATCCCCTTCTTAGCCCGTTCGTAGTTAAAATCAGAAACCCATAATTTAGAAGTAACAAAGATATCATCACGGTTAACTGAACTGTTTTTAATTGCCTTACCAACCGCTTCTTCATTTTGGTAAGCAGCCGCGGTATCAATTAAGCGGTAACCAGTTTCAATGGCATCCGTAACCGCTTGTTCGGCTTGAGATAAATCAGGAACTTGGAAAACGCCAAAGCCAAGCGTTGGCATTTCGACACCGTTATTTAATTTTACTGTTGGAACATTGTTTGACATTAGATTAACTTCCTTTCGTTTGTTTTTGTGATTGTCTATATCATAAGCGCCAAAAAACAAATTGAAAATTACTTGATTAGTATAGAAGCATACGCATTACGTATACTAAAAAACTAGATAGTTAAAATCCCAACCTCGCGAGAAGATTTATTTATTCAAGGCTTTAATTAAAAAAATTTCGCCGATATAATACTTTTACTGAAATAATGGAGGCAACAAAATGTATTATATTGAATTAGCGGTTGCAATTATCATGGAATTGCTTGGAACAAACTTAATGAAACTTTCCAATGGTTTTACTCATTTATGGTTTTCAATTGGGACTTTAGTTTCTTATGGGTTGTGTTTTTTCTTCCTTTCATTATCGCTTAAGGGAATCAAGCTGAACATTGCTTATGCTACATGGGGTGGTGCCGGGATTGTCCTTGCTGCTTTAGTTTCTTATTTTATTTTTCACGAGCAGACATCAGGACTACAAATTTTCGGAATTGCATTAATTGTGGTCGGCGTGATTATTGCTAACCTTGCTGGTGGACATTAATTACAGTAATTTTAAGGCACTAATGGTTAGAGTAGACTTATTAGTATCTTATTTTTTGAAGGTGGTTCTTATTAATGATTGATAATTACCTATTAGAAGAACTTGTCACGTTTGCCAAATATAAAACCCTCGCGAAAACAGCGGCCGAGTTGAATGTCACTCAGCCAACTGTTACGCGGGGGATGCAAAAATTAGAAGATGAATTGGGTGTTCAATTGTTTGATCGCCACCCCAACCGAATTACGTTAACCAAAACTGGCAAAATTGCAGCTGAAAAAGCCAACCAGCTTTTACAAGCTAACCAGCAATTTATTACTGAAATTAAGAACTACGCACAAAACCAGCAAGTTTTTAAAATCGCCAGTGTAGCGCCTGGTCCGCTAATTGTGTTAGAGCAAAATCTGACAAAACTAAACGCCAACATTGATATCGATGAAGCACTTCTTGACCAGAATAGTGTTGAAAAGTGTCTACTAAACCACCGATATTCAGTAATTATTACCAATTGTGAAATCCAGACTGATTTAATTGAATCCCGTTATCTTGGTCAGGAACACCTTTATGTTAACTTAGATCAGTTCATGTACCTAGCTAATCAACGACAGGTTACTTTTAAAGAATTAGCTGGATTCAGTTTTGTCGTCCTCAATGAAATTGGTCCATGGAAGCAAATCATTCAGAGTAATATTCCTAACGCAAAGTTTCTTTATCAAACCGAACATGACGCCCTGAGTGAATTAACCAAATATACTAATTTCCCCTTCTTTACAACGAACATTACTCAGCCGGATAATGTTTATGACACAACCGATACTGTTGCATTACCAATAACTGATAGTTCAGCAACAATGACTTTTTACGTAACCTATTTAAAAAGCCAACGAAGTACGATTGCTCCATTGGCGAAAAAAGTGGTTAGCGTTTGGCCTAAAAAATAATGTTCCTCGGTAATGATGGCAAATAGCGGCTTATTTTTTGTGAATGTGAAATTACTTTTACATTCAACGCTAGTTTTATAAAAGTGTAAAAGTAATTTCAAACTAACAAGAGATTAATAAACGATCCATTATTCAACAGCTGATTGATTAATGGATCATTTTTTGATATTACCTATTTTGCTAACCTCGTTTCATTTTTAAAATCGGGTATGGATTCCCTTGATCATCAAGTGGTGACCGTGAAACAACCTTAAAGCCCATGTGTTCATAGAAGCCACGAGCATTCGGATTCTGTTCATTAACTGCTAATTCGTCAATATGATATTGGGTCATTCCATATTGAAGTAGTTGACTGCCAATTCCCTTACCGCGTTCACTTGCCGCTACGAATAGCATTTCAAGTTTGGTGTCATTAATTCCCATCAATGCTTTAATTCGATCATTTTCAAGAGCAACGATTAGGTGTTGAACGCCACGAAAAGCCTGCGAAACATATTGTTTAATATCAGCAATCTCCTTGGGACTAAGAAACTGATGGGTTGCAGTAACCGAGCTTTCCCAGGTAGCAATCAGTTGCCTCATTTCATTATCACTAATTGTCGTTAATTCTTTGATTTTCACTTATTTTTCACTCCCTATTAAATCTTAATTCGGTAATTGAGTTGTTACTATAAGAACTGCATTTAATCTATCAGTGAAGTTTACAAACTTTATAATAATCGTTGCCTTATCCATGATAGTCAACTTCTTAGTTAGGATAAATTCTAAGATTTTTGTGTTTCTTTTTATCAAGTATCAATTCGCATATTATATACATGATTATTCTATGGTCTAATCTCTTTAAGCGCATTACCATGATATAATATTTAATGGATTGTAAGACAAGTTGGCAGTGCTTAATCTCTGGTTTGAAAAGATACAGAGGTGCTGCCAATGGAAGTAGTTAAATTTTGTTAGTAGTCATTGAGTTCATCTATGAAAGGTCTTCACCGTATGGGGTTTACTCCCTTTGATGGTTTCGCACATGTGCTCCAAGCAATGCACGGATTACCAGAAGGAGTCCAATATGCAAGCCTAGTGACCCTAGTCATTTTAGTTAGCATATTTGTTTGGGCTAGCGTTCATTTACATAAATAGGCCAAACAAAAACACCATCCTTAAGTTTAACGGCTTAGATGGTGTCTGATGTCATATCACTTAATAAGATTAGGCATTGTCAACAATACTTATTAATCTCGAAAGAGTCATGTTGCACCATGGCTCTTTTTATTTACAGTCTATTATAACATGGTCAAATATGGAAGTACACGGGCCAATATGGCTTATTGCGAACCAAACCAACCAAAAGTATTAATCAAGATAATACTCCAATACAAATAAAATTCCTTACTATTTCCTTACCAGAATTTCAAAAGTATAATTGTAAGGCAATAGTAAGGAGATGAGATATGATGGAATTACCAGTTCAAATTAATTTACGAATTACTAGTAAAAATCAAGTAACGATTCCCAAAACAGTCCGTAATTTTCTAAAGGTAAAACCATCTGACTCCATTGAATGGACCATTGATACTAATGGACAAGTTAGTGTAACAAAAGGCACTGCTGAGCTATGGGCCATGGTCAGTGAGCAAGAAAAAGAGTACGGTAATTTAAGTACGCCAGAGATTGACTGGGGAACGGATATAGAAAGTGACGATTTCGACTAATGAAATTAAATCAAGGAGATATTGTGTGGATCAACCTAAGTCCAGCAAAAGGTACAGAAACAAAGAAAAAACGTCCCTGCATTGTCATTAGTAATAATCAATACAATCGCTATTTCAACACCATTATTATTGTCCCGATTAGTTCATCTAAAAAATACCTTACTTTAGAAAAATACATTAAGTCACCACTTTTCCTAAATATCGAGAAAGACAATATTCAGGGAACAGCTTTACTTCAACATTTGCGAACAATTGATCCAGCAAAACAATCTAACGGTAAAGTTGTTGCTCGACTAACGCCAAATGAAATTAAAACTATTCACTCGGTAATTCAGCAATTTTTGTAAAATTAATATAAGGACAATGAATTAAAGCTTCAATTGACACATTTTACATGCCAATTGAAGCTTTTACTTTAAAATTTAACTTTCATTTCTGCAGTATTAAAAATTGCCCCAATAATAATCTGATCATTAGCCTGGTCTAATCGGTAAAAGATACCATAGCTATGACCAATTAAGATGCGGTAAGTCTGTTTCTTAAAGCCATACAGCTCAGTGACATCAGTTCCTATTCTAGGATAAGCACCAATTAATTTGATCTTCTTATCAATATGTGACGTAAATTGATGAATCTTGACGGCAGACAACTTTAATTCATCATGCCAATATAAAATCGCGCATTCTAGGGAATCGGCAAAGCTTGGTGTATATTTAATCTTCATCTTGTCCCCAGCCATACTTTCCAAAGCGCTTTTTCATGTCTTCTTCAGTGAGTAATTGATCGGACTTAAAGGACTGTTCAATCATTTTACGATCATGTTCAATATCAGCATCGCTCACAACTGGAGAATACTGAATTGTCCCGTTATCTAACAATTTAGGTTCAAATAATGCATTTTCACCGATCTTAAATTGCGCCGGAATTGTTAAAGTCATTGAAGTCCCCTGTTTTCGCGCTTTAACTGGTTTATATCTCATCACGCTCACCTCAAATATAATTATATCATAATTATATTTAGACCGTTTTTATCAATTTACCCAAGATGATAAGAAAATTAAAATTCATCTAACATTATTTGTTCTTCAATAAAGCGGTCAAAATACGGCAACATAAACTGCACATAGCCATAGCTTGTTGGCATAATAATTTGGTCATCAATTAATTTCCGTCGATAAAAAAAATATAACCGGGCTTCTTATCCATCTCACGGCCAATTTCCTGTGCTTTAACTTTTGGACGACTAATTTTTACCACCGCTTGCACAAATTGCCGTTCCTTTTCTGTCATTTCGTGATAGACCTTATAATACAAATTCCGAAAAAGATCACTAATATACTGGTCTAAGATTCGATCAATTGTTTCTTTCGTAATTATATTGCTTCCCTGCTCACCGTTGACCATAAATCAATAATGTCTGAAATGGCGAGTTGTCACTATTTAATTCTGTAATGATCCGCTGGGAAAGAGAATTGCGATCAAGAAAAACACTCGGTACAGTCCCAAAGCTGGGGTTAAATGGATTATTTATCATTACCGCCCACCTCATTTTATAACTTTTTATAACTCTTTAAAAGTAATAAAAATAGGTGGCTAGTCTTTGTGAGGAGAAATGATAAATTAGCGTGATTGATTGGCTGTTATCATAATCCTCTCATTACCAAAAAGTGGTCTACTAAACTAGCTCTTAAAAGCTGATTAGTAGACCATTTCTTTAAATCAATGCTCCATTGACAAACAGGTTAGTTAATGTATAACACGCGGAGTAGTTAATTTTCGTAATTCAGTCAGTTCAACCACTACTTCATCTGAGCACTCTTCAACAGTTTATCGAAGTGCCGGTAGAATTTTTCCTGGTCAGCCTTTGTAACCAATGTCAGTTCGCGACCTTCAGCACTTTTGTATGTCCGACCAGCGCCGCGTCCATTAACTTCAACCGCGGCCTTTTCTACCGTCGATTCAACAATTTCAGGGTATAAGCTCGACAAGGTCGTCAGCACGTCCCACAGGTAGTAGGTCGAGTCGGCTTCATCAGCTAAAACTAGCGAGTAGCCCTGCCCTACCAGGTCAAACGCTGGGTAACGCCGATTGGTTGCGAAGTGGCGCCGCAATTCTGGCGTTAATGGCAGCTCCTCGGTACTTTCCAAGCCGACCATCTGAATATCTAAATCAGAATCAAAGACCGTCTTGACCGCTTCGGGATCCCAAAAGGCATTCCATTCCGCGGTCCCGTCAAAACCAGGTTCATTGACGTTGCCATGACCATCTAAGCTGCCACCCATCCAGTACAGCTTATCAATGTTGTCCTGAAGTGACGGGTCAATCTCCAAGGCCCGGGCTAGGTCGGTCAGGGGACCCGTCATGACCAGGGTAACCGGAGAATCGGCCGCTTTAATCTTGTCCAGCATGTCCAGGTGAGCTGGTTTTGCCGCCTGCCTTGTTTCTACCTTTCCTGGTTCATTCAAAATCGGCAGGTCGTTAAACGAGAAGGAACTCAGCCGCCAGTTGGACGGAAACTGGTGGTGGGCACGTGAATCTGACTTAGCAACTTCCAGCTTGTCACCGCGCAGGTTGAAGCGATCAATAATCTTGCGCGCCGCCATGACGGCCGGGTCAACATAACAGTCTGCATCGATCACGCCGACCCCCAACAACTTAATGTCTGGTGCCCGCAATAGCAGCAACAGGGAAACCAAATCGTCAACGTTACCGTCATGATTAAAATAAATGTTCTTCAAGTTTAATTCCTCCTTTATGCTATTTACGATAATAGCATAAAAAGATAATTACGAACAAACTATTTTAGTTACTTTTTTATTATTCGTTTAGTAAACCTTTTTGACTTGTAACTGCTAATCAAGAGTTCGGTATTTTCAAACCAAAATATGGAGGATTTAGGCAGTATAAGCAAGGGTCTGAAAATTAACTCAGCTGTTTTAATCAACCCTAAATAAGCTCGCTCCGTATCAAAAGACAAAGGCCTAAAATCAGCTTATCAGCGAATTTCGGGTCTACGTATCGTTCTCATCTTTACCATTATTTCCGCTTATTCAATTTTGCGTTAATCTCTCGAACATCACGCTCTTGCTGGAGCCGAAGAACAATCCAAATAACCACGTAGGCAATTACGATTAACCACAACGACTGCAAAGTGATTCCCCAGTGATTGACGACAATCATAACTGCCACCAGGAGAACCGTAATTATAAAATGAACGATTAACGCCCCAAAATAGTTTAAGTCCGTTTGAAAGATAAATGTTGCCACACCAATTATTCCACTGATAACCATGACGCTGATAGTATTCAATGTCGTTGGTAACATCGGTTGAAAGTGAGTGGTTAAAAACACTAAGTACGTGGTTGACCCAATCGCCAACCCTTTTAAAAATCGTTTTAAAATTCTCTTCATCTGTAATCCCCACTACAAGCCTAAGTATTGCTTAATTACCGGTACGTACCGTCTACTAACCGTTGTTCTGACACCCGTCTCTAGTCTGGCTACTAACGTTCCCGAAAAGCCATTCTCGATTGCCTGTAAATAATCCATATTGATGATGGCAAAGCGCGAAATTTGGATAAAGTTAGGCGCTGTTAGCCGGGCGTGAATATCCTTCAATTTGCCCACCGACTTAATCACTTGAGCGGTAGTATAAAATGAGAGCTCATTTTGGTTGACTTCGACCATTACTAAGTCGGCTGTTTTAATAATCATAAAGCGGTCAGGCGTCTTGATTGGCAGCTCCTTTGCTGAGTTGCTCTCAAATGCTTTTAAATAATTAAGAAGGTGGTCAACGCGTGCCGTTTTAGCAGAACTCTCAACAATTACTGTAAGTTCTCCCGGCTCTAGGTCCGCCTCTTGAAACCGAACTTTCAATTTACGGAAACCTCCTGAATAAGTTAATGCTGCTTATATTTTAAATGATTAACGATAATTAGCAAACCAAGGCCAAGCAGACTTACGATTGTGACCAACAGCAGGTTTTGTGACAGTCCCAAAGAATGCTTAAACACCGTCAGCTTAATTCCTAAGTATTCATTGAGCTCTGGTCGAACTACTGCCGGAATTCGATTTCCAACCAGAAGCTCGCGAAAGCTGCTGGCAATATAAGAACTTGGAAAGGCCTTGACCAAATGGCGGCCAAACGCTGATAATGCGCCCACGGGTATGTAAGTGGCAATTGCAAACCCGATCCCAGTCCCAATCAAGGCCGACATTCGGTTAAAGACAACTTGGCTGTGAATAAATTCGATAATAATCTGGCAAAAGACGGTTGCAACAAGAGTGCCTAGCAGTGAAACTAGCAAGAGCTTACCGCCATCTTCCCATTTAATTGTCAAGTTATCAGTCGCTTTAAAGTAGACTGCCATGATGATAAAAGACACCAATTGCATAATCAAACTAATTAAAAAGGCACTGATAAAATAACTAATCGCAAGCTGCCACTGTTTCAGTGCTGTCATCCGAAAATCCTGATAGCGGTTGTCTTCCCGGTCGCTTACTAACTGCCCTAAGGCGCCAAAGGCCGTAGTGACCCCGGCAATTGTTAAAATACCACCCATCATCCAGGCATCTAAGACCTGGTTTGCATTAGCGACTCTTTGCCATTCTTGGACTAAATTCTCTTTCAGGAAACCAATATAAATAAAGAATGCAATCAGGGCTCCCAGTAATGACATCATGGCACCCATGCGGTTACGAAAGTATAGTTTGAGATTACGGTAAATTAAAGCTACCATTATTGAATCTCCTTTCCGGTAATGTTGACAAAGGCGTCATCTAGGTCGCCCTGCCGGTATTCAAAGTTTTCCAAGCTGCTCCGGTAATGGTCGAGGAGCGTCAGGGCTTGTTCATGGTCAATTCCGTTAATTTCATAACGCCGGTGGTCAACCAACTTGGCACCCTCTGGAGCCGTGTCATCTTTGAATGTCATCAGCAATAAATTCTGTGCGTATTGTTGTTTTAACTGTGTTGCCGAACCGGTCGCCAGCACTTTACCTTCTTCCAAAATATAAATTAGTTCTGCGTTACTGGCTTCTTCCAAGTAGTGGGTAGTCAGAAAAATCGTCAGCCCCTGCTCTTGCTGCAGTTTTCGCAAAAACTGCCAAATGACATTGCGCGTTTGAATGTCAAGACCTGTTGTTGGTTCGTCTAGAAACAGTAAATTGGGATGGTTTAATAGTGCCCGCGCAATATCAACCCGTCTTTTCTGACCACCGGACAGAGTTCCGTACCGCTGGTGAAGGAACTTAGTTAGCCCCATCATCTTTGCTAGGCTCTCAATCCAGTTTTGGTCAATGCCCTGGTACATTGCTGCCCGACTTTGTAAATTCTCGCTGATCGTTAAGTTATCATCCAGTACGCTATTCTGGAAAACAACGCCGATTTTTAAGCCCTTGGAGTAGGAAATGATTCCTCCAGTCGGTTTTAGCAGGCCCACCAGCATGTTAATGGTGGTTGATTTGCCAGCGCCGTTTGTTCCTAAGTACGCAACCAATGCTCCTTGGGGAATCGCTAAATCCAGCTGGTTGACAGCAATTTTGTTACCATACTTCTTAGTTAAATTTTTGGTTGTTATTAGCATTTCTCTCACCTCAGTTAGCATTGTATTAACTTTGGGTCACTAATACGTTCTTTTCTCAATGGGCGGTTAACATTGGCGGGTGAGTTGCTGATTTTCTTATCCCAAATTCAATTTGCAATCCCTACTATTCTCTGATATGATACTGGTAATTTAATAACAGGCGCTCAAGAACAGCGGGCGAAAAAATAAGAGCTGGATAAGGAAGCTAATTTCCTGTCCAGCTCTTTTTCTTTGAAAGGAGTTATTATGTCTCGTCAAAATAAGATTCTAATGGTGATTACCCTGCTTTGTGGGAGTTTCATCACTGCCTTTTCCGAAACTTTGCTTAATAATGGCCTGCCAACAATTATGGCTGAAGTTCACGTGAGCGAAATGACTGTTCAATGGCTTAGCACTGGTTACATGTTAGCCGCTGGAATCACCATGCCGCTCGCCGCCTATCTCACTAATTCGGTAAAATTAAGGACACTCTTTACCGCCACGATGACCATCTTTTTAGCGGGAACGGTTATTTCAGCATTTGCACCCAATTTTCCCCTACTATTGATTGGTCGACTAATTGAAGGAGTTGCAGTTGGCGTTAATATGCCGTTAATTCCTAATGTTCTTGCCTTGATTTTCTCGCCACGGCATCGAGGAACCGTAATGGGCCTTGCCGGAATTATTATTAACTTCGGACCGGCTGCCGGACCAACAGTTTCTGGAATTGTGGTTGATTACTTCAGTTGGCGAATGTTGTTTATTATTTTAATTCCGATCTGTATTCTCGTTCTGATTGCTACTCAATTATTCGTTAAAAACGTGATTCCATCCCAACCTTCTTCTATTGATGTTCTTTCCGTTTTAACTTCCATGGCGGGATTAGCAATATTGCTATATAGTCTAGGTCGCGTTGGCGAAACTGGACGATTAGACTGGCTAACTTTAGCTCTCCAGGTAGTCGGAATTGCTGTCATGATTTTCTTTGTTAAACGTCAACTCAAGCTTAAGAAGCCATTACTGGAAATGCGGGTCTTTAAGGCTCCTTCTTTCCGACTTGGCGCAATCCTGGCCCTCCTTAACACATCGTCCTTAATGGCAACTGAGCTAATGCTGCCACTCTTTAACCAGAACGTTCTAAAAGTCACACCAACTGTCTCCGGACTAATGCTAATCCCGAGTGCCCTTGTGATGATGGTGGCTTCACCGATCGCTGGACGGCTCTATGATCAAATTGGAATTAAGAAGGTCGCCTTTCTAGGTTTTGGGATCGGATTGCTAGCAACGATTCCAATGGCCTTCTACTCACCGACTACGAGTATATTTACCGTAACTGCCTTGTATGCATTACGTTGTGGAGGCCTTAACCTGGCATACTCACCAGTTAGCGTCTACGGTTTGAATGCTCTTTCCCAAGAATACATTGTTTTCGGTAATACCCTGATGGTCAACATGAACCAAATTGCAGATGCCTTTGCTAATGCGATGGCTGCTACCTTGCAATCACTCGGCCAAAAACACGGCATCGCCCACAAGCTTTCAACATCAGTAGCGGCTCTCCAAGGCTTTCATTGGTCCTTTTGGTCGATCGCGGTTCTTAACATTATTGCCTTCTGTCTCTTGTTCAAACTTAAGAATCGTTCGACAGTTGAATTAAAGTAGTTAGAATTGCGTAGCCCGTTATGTATATGCGTTTAATTCACTTTTTGCATAGATAATTACTTAATATGAGTATTTCTTATTTTATTTCATCTAGTTTATAGTAAAGATAACTAAAGAGAACTTTGAAAGGAGTCTTTATCATGGCAAAAAAACAAACTGCTGGCCGCGATCAATTGGGTGATTTTGCCCCTAAATTTGCTGAATTAAACGATGATGTGCTATTTGGACAAGTATGGTCCCGAGAAAAGGAATTAAGTCCTCGTGATCGGAGTTTAATCACAGTTACCGCTTTAATCACTAAGGGTGCCTTTGAACAACTTCCTTACCATATGCAAACAGCAAAGAATAATGGGATTACAAAAGAAGAAATCGCAGAAGTTATTACTCAACTTGCCTTTTATGTTGGCTGGCCAAATGCCTGGTCAGCATTCAACGTTGCCAAGAAAGTTTGGGATGATTAATGTTTACAGACTGAGAATTAACTCAACAGAAAAACACCGAAAATCAGCTTGCCAGCCGATTTTCGGTGTTTTTCTCACTCTCTATGAAGTTACTGCTGTTTTGATTTCAACCAAAATGATAATACAAAACCGATTAAAGCAAAAATAAAGGAAGCTAAAAATGCGTATCGATACCCATAGTTAAGCTGCTCAGCCTGCAACAAATTGTTACCTGCTACGTGCTTACTACCAAAGGCAATAATCATCATTAATACTGCTGTTCCAAGTGAACCGGCAATCTGGCGAGCAGTCGATGCTGCAGCATTTCCATGAACATATAAGTCAATTGGTAACGCGTTAAGTCCTTCTGTGAACGTTGGCATCATTACAGTAGCAATTCCAATAATTCGGAAAGCATATGCCCCTGCAACAAGTAGCAAATTAGTCTCTGGAGTAAAAAACATCATTGGCATAGTCCCCAAAATAATAATAGCATAGCCGATTAATGAGAGTTTCTTAATACCGAATTTATCATATAGTCTTCCAGCAATCGGACTTGTTATTCCCTCCAAAATCGCTCCAGGTAAGAGCATCAGTCCAGCCTGAAATGCTGAAAGGCCATGAACTCGTTGTAAATATAGTGGTAAGACTAGCTCAACACTAAGTAATGCGATATTACTAATTGCACTTAAAATAGTCGTTAAATTAAAAGTATAATTCCTAAAAACGCTTAAATTCACCAATGGCTTTTCTAACTTTAATTGGCGCCAGCAGAAAAATACTAATACGACAAGCCCCATTATTGTAATAAAGCCATTTGTAAAATTAATTGTTCCCATATTGCCGATATCAGAGAAGCCATATAATAGCGCCCCAAAGCCAAGGCAAGATTCTACTACAGATAGCCAGTCAACTCTTTGTGTTCGATCAATCTTATTAACATTTTTAGCATTAAAAAGACTGATGACCAGTAGGATAATAGTTAAGGGAATTAAAATTCCAAATAACCATTTTAAACCTAAGTTATCAATGATCCATCCACCAACCGTTGGACCTAGAGCTGGACCAAATGCAATCACCAAGCCAATTATTCCCATAATAAAGCCTCGTTTTTCTTGAGGATAGAGTACGAGAACTA